>Ga0206857_1033_pt2 | contig 32229 bp, 31 predicted proteins | sample Alteio_BWOrgCont_49_FD_152865 | JGI IMG/M metagenome (GOLD analysis project Ga0206857, IMG submission 152865) | Enriched cells from forest soil in Barre Woods Harvard Forest LTER site, Petersham, Massachusetts, United States -... | ecosystem: Environmental > Terrestrial > Soil > Temperate forest >...
GTCGAAGAAGTGATTATACCAATGAATGCATTGCAAGTTGGCAGCGAAGTGCACCTCAAATATGAACTGACTGAAAAGCCCTTACTCGGCAATAGCTTTTCCCAAACCCTGGGGATCAGCAACAATGAACTGGCAGACGTAGAGTACTACCGAGTCGAGTCGGATTTACCGCTAAATACCTACGCCGAAAATGTCGGTGAATTTTACAGCATAACTAAAGCTAAAGTAGATAATAAATATATTGTGCAAATCAATCCAACGAAGAAGGCCTATCTTTTTGAGGGAGACAAGATCGAATCGGCATTTGTGATGGTTTCAAATGCTAGCAGTTGGAAGCAGCTCAATGAATTGATGGCGCCACCTTATCAAAGAGCTATTGAAGCAACTCTTCCCCCGCAATTTCAAAAAATCGCGAATGATGCCGCGCAAATTACCGACACAAAAGATCAAATTGAATTTGTCTCCCGAGAAATTTCTAAACTTGTTTCATATTCAAGTGATTGGTCTGAGGTAAGTGGTGTTTACTTTCCTCAAGGCCATGCGAAGGTTCTTAAAAATGGTAAAGGTGATTGCAAAGATTATTCGACCTCAATGGTTGCGATTTTGAGAAAGCTCCATCTCGTGGCCTACCCAGCTGTCACTTTTCGCTCGGCTCGATATCTTGGGTCAGAGCGAATAAAAAAGATGGCTGAGCTACCGAGTCTGCAAAACTTCAATCATATAATCGTTTGGGCCAAGGATAAAAAGGGCAAGATTTGGTGGGTTGATCCGACCAATCCAATCGTGATTGCCGATGTTTTGTCTGCAGATATTCTTGGCAATTACTCTTTGATTCTAGACAGCGTCTCAAATCAAGCAAGCTTATTACCTGAGCGAAATGCAATGCCTGCGGACCTCAGCCTTGAACAGAAGATTTCTGTTCAACCCGACAATTCAGTGATTGGCCTGGGAACGATTAATATGAGCCTTAATATGTATAACCAAATCGGCATGCAGGAGAGAAATCAAGGTCTGGATGCAACGAAAAAAATGTTTTCTACAATTATCAATGCGACTTCCAAGATTCAAATGAATCTAAATAAAGACTCGAAAAATCAAAGCAATTATTCATTTTCATTTCGCGCTTCTGATTGGATGCAGGAACAAAAAGGGAAGTTTCGCGGCATCGTCCTCATGAATCCCGTTGGCCTTTTACTTTCAAATATGCAGCCAAAGTCGGAGGGCGATCTGGGAGAGCCTGGAAGCGTTAAGATGCTGACCCATATTGCCAATGAAAAACAGGTCGATTCAATAGGCGCCGGCTGCGTGATTCGTAGCCCATGGTTGGATTTCGACCGAGTGGTTGAGAATCGCCAAAATGAAATTTTAGTTACTGATACCATTTCGATCAAACAGCGCTACATCAGTAAAGAGGTGGCCAGCACAGACGAGTTTGAAATAAATTATGACTCAGTTTTGAGTTGCTATAAAAAATCCTTCGTTCTCTTATCCATTGATCCCTCAATTAAAACGCTGGAGATGGCAGAACAAGAAAAACTAAAAGGAACTCCGATAGAAAATATGACTGATGCCGATGCCGTTGCCCTTGAAGCGATCAGGGGCCCCAAGCTGAGCGGATACTCTGCACACAAACGTTACCGTTACTATTCAAATAAATTAGAAAAAAATCCGCAAGATGCAGAGGCTTATTATAAGCGGGCCACGGCGATCAGATTTTTGGGATATATCAAAAATGATGAATATGAATCCGCTTATCTCGTCGAGGCAAATCAAAATTTGGATTTGGCGATCAAATATAGCGGCGAGGCCCATTTTAATCCTCTTTATTACAAAAATAAAATTTTCAACTTACTTGGCCTAAAGAAAGTGAATGAGGCCTCCGACTTATTTAAGGTTCTTTATGCAAAGGCTCCGGGAGACTTTAATACCTATTTAGCAGCATTTCGAGTATCAAATGTTTTAAAAAGTTTTATGATAGGAGAGATGTGGCTCAGAGGGAGTGAAAACTTAGCCAAAACCGAAGAGCAAAAAGATGAGTTTCATCGTGAAATGGGCTTCTTTTTAACCGACCATCGCAGAGAGCGCGAAGCGATTCCCCATAAGGAATATTTCTTGGCTAAGGACCCTAAAAATCCTTGGGCCCTCCACAACCTCGCTGTCGATTATTCCAGTATAAAAGAATATGATAAGGCGATTGATTTAGAGAAAAAGGCACTTGAGATTTCTGATTTCGGGGCCGCTCGCGACAATCTGGCAAAGTCATACTACAACAAAGCCGCATATATGGCGAGGGAACCAAATGCAAGATCACCGGCCTCAGAAGAAAAACAGGATGCCTTGATTCTAGAAGCCTTGAAGTGGGAGCAGGATTATCTACCTGCGCTAAGATATATGGCCAAGCATTGTTTGGATATTTATATCCAGGCCAAAGAGCCACTCAAGTTAATGCAGGGAAGATCTTTTCTCGATCGTGCGATTGAAAAACAGCCAAATGATCCGGAGTTATTGAGTCTACTCAACTCCTATAAAAGTCTGCAGGGCAAGTAGGAGTGGGCGGCTAAAAAGTGAGGCCAGCACCGACTGTTTTCTTAAGTGGCTGTACGTAAATATCTTTTTCATTGGCATTTGGATTTTGTGGATCTGGTTTGCCGCCGACTTTCACGCCAATTTTGAAATCTTTGGGGTTTTTACTCGTTTCGATTCTATTCTCATTGCAGTATTGAGATAAGCCCTCAAGGTAGGCCCTGGTTCGTTTATTTATTTTAATTCCAGCCTCAACGGCCGAGGGTGCGTTGGCGCCGGTAGGCAAGTTCACTCGCGAGCAATCCACTATAGATTCTGGTTGATTGGCATACAAATACACCGCACGCCCTTCGTATTCAATGCGCCGGTATTCAACTCCGCCGATGTTCACTGTACTCTCGCGAGTTTCAATCATATCAGTTTGCACATCGTGACGATACTCCGGCTTAAGATCGAGATCTGCGTGAGCAAGAGATGAAAGGGCCATCATGATCAGAATTGTTTTCATAGAGATAAACTATCTCGCCTTAAAACTTTAGGCAAGCTATGTCCAGCCGCTCCGCCGACAGAACGTTTTTGAATTGCCCCCAACTCGCGTGCTTCGTCATGCCAATGCACTTATTTGGTTATCTCAGCTCGACTCCCCAATTGAAGGCACGTCGATCGTGACATCGATGCCGGATATATCGGAGTTCCCCCGACTATCTCTTGACGAATGGAAGAGCTGGTTTACAGACGCCGCAAAATTAGTGTTGTCTCGCTGCCCGGCAGATGGAATCACTATTTTTTATCAATCCGACATCAAGAAAAATGGGGTTTGGGTGGATAAATCCTATTTGTGCCAAAAGGCCGCAGACGAAACCGGCGACAGTTTAATCGCCCACAAAATTATCTGTCGCACTCCGCCTGGCATTGCTAGTTTCGGCAGAGTCGGTTACTCGCATCTTTTATGCTTTTCAAAAGGGATCAGACCCGATCTGGCAAATTCGTCGGCAGATGTTCTACCGCAAGCGGGGCCCTCCACTTGGACACGCGGGATGGGCCTCGAAGCTTGTCGAATGGCCTGTCAATTTATTAAGAGCCACACCACCTCTCACACGATCATTGATCCCTTTTGTGGTCACGGCACAGTCCTAGGCGTTGCCAATGATTTTGGCTTTCACGCTATAGGCGTCGATCGCAGCATGAAATGTATTCGCAAAGCTGAGGTCATCAGCACGGCGGCTCTTGAAAATCTGTGATCTTCAGGGCCCTTTAAGAAATTATATTTTTGTACAACGATAAACTGCGACGGCAAAACCTTCACTTTTATCTTCATTTTTGATGAAGCCATTGGGTGCGTCTTTCAACAAAGTTTTCTCGATCAAAAAGTCGGAGTACATCCCTTGCAGATCAGAAGTAAAGTGGAATCGAGCAAAAGAGATATTCTTTTGCGTCGGTGCATATTTTGAATCTACGACAGCCGGCTTTCCAAATATCTGAACGCTGGTTGAGCTAAGAACGGTAAGAGTCACTGGCATATTTCCAGAGACCTTATTCAGATCAGTACAGTTGTAGTTGGTAATTGCAAAGCTAGTTAAAGAAAAAAACAACAGACTCGGAATCGCCAAAAGTGCCTTCATCAAAACCTCGATATTGCCCCAACTACTGGGATTAATTTCCCAAGCTCCAGCCAGAACGACATTTCGATAGATGCGAAAAAGCAAAGATGGTGCCAGCCCTGTCAAAGAAGACACGAGTTTTGAGACCGACACCCTCAAGACAGTCTATGTATTTTTTGCGTGGAGCCGCCTAAAAGCGGCTTATGATTTAGTGTAATTACCTTGCAACTTTTGGTAAGCTCATTTTAAAATCTCACGACATATTGTTTCTCTACACCCCACTGAGATCGGTAAAACTCTCCTCTTACTTTAGTCGTGTGCAAGATCCCGCAGTATCGGCAAGTGAAGCTTCTCATTTATAATGATCTAAAGTGAGATGATTTATAAAAAGATATTATTTTATTGTTTTTCACGCGTGGTCGACCTGAGCCACCATTGCTTTGCAGGTAGGGTTTTAAAGCTCACAGGCACTATAAAAGTAAATAGATACAGTTATCTGATGCCAATCATTGTTGGATTTATTTGATCTGGTCAATTTAAGACAATGTAAGTGATCAAAAGAACTCAAGAAAAAATTCTCTTTTTTTTGTTTAGTTATTTGTCAATCAAGCCGAAAGGCTAGAACCAAATTTAAATGGGGCCTGTAGTACGTTCCCTCCGCCCAGATTCTTGATCAAATCGAGATTAAAAGGGGAACGTGTATGGTAAATCAGCTTGGATGTGGATAGCAGTAGCTGCGGTTGCTGTTGGCGGAGAATTATATTTATATGTTACTGACCCATTTACAAAAATTAGAGTAGATACCGCAGTTAACAACGCGGTGAACTACATTGAAAGTTTGCTAAATATCGGTCCTCCGCCACCATTGAATACACCAAGATCTGCACCCCCAAATGCGCCTTTACCAACGATTCCAAACCCATTTAACCCTTTGCATTTAGATCCTGGCAATCCTAGAGGACCTGTTTGCGGTTAAGTAAACCAGATGCAATAATACAGTAAATTGATAGCCATATTAGTTAGGACTCAAGAATGAAAAATGGAAGAATATCAAAACGTGATATCGTAGGTTGGACTATTGCCACTATATTGGCAGTTGTAGCCGGGATACTTTTGTATGAGAAAATCTTTCGACAATCTCAAACGATTGCGATCCTAAATGACGATTCGACTAAAATAAAGATTCAGGATAGTTAACCACATATACTCTTGGTGTCGCCACCTTGATGAGTTAGGTGGCTCCGATTGATGAAATCGAGTGGATCCGATCCATGAAATCGGGTGGCTCCGTTGCGTGAAATCGGTATTTGTGCTGAATTGGGAAAGGCAACGCGAGTTTCAATCGTGAGTTCCGATCCAAAGACTGGAAAGATGATTGGAGATCTAGTGACCAAGAATAGAGTGAACGGCTCTACGACCGAAGTGAGCATTGATTTGGACGCCGACATGATTTCAGTTTTTTTAGATAAGCCATGTGATTAAGTTGGTTGACCTCGAAATTTCGTTCGTTAACCTTGTTCTTAGAAAATCTGGCGCACGCAAGGTCAAGCGCCAGTAATCAAGTTTGAATTTTTAAAAATCTAATCAACAAAGTTTGTCTTTTGTTCGGCAGGCTTCATAGAGTAGAGATTTTTGGTCAATTGAGTTATTGTCCTATTTGCGTTTTGAAATAAAAAAAAGACGCATCAGGATTGATGATTTTTTTCCAATCTGAATAAAGCGTTGCGCTTTGCCACAAGCTGCCCGAAAAACCCTTCATCTCCTCAGGAGTTCTGAGCGGAACTGCTTGAACACCTTCAAAGGTTAATCTGAACCCTCCGTTAACTTGGTCCTGATTTAATGCTTTTCCACCGGATACAGACGTTGCTCCATACCAGGCACCAGCTGCTGACATCGTAACATCTAATCGTATATTGTTGTTGTAGGTCGATAAGGAGCTCGATGTAAAAGGAAGCGTTGGGTCTCTACCAGAACCATCTTTAAGATACTGATATCCCTTGTCGGCCGAAAATGCCGCAGCTGCGGCGCCCGTTATCGTAGTGGTCCCCTCAACAGCTTGATGAGCCAAGTAGGCTGTCATCCAAAAGTGATAGTTCTTCCCGTAGTCGCAAATGTTGTTAACTTCTTTGGGAAAGGTATAGAGGAACCCTTTTGTCGCAGCTTTTCGATCCAGAAGCATGGCGCCATTGGAAAGAATATTAAGAAGCTCGCTCATTTCTGGAAGCGAGTGACCTATCATCCAGGGTCTGAGGTAGGCATTTGCACCCCCTGATGAAAGTATTCCCATGGTATTCCATGCCATTTGGTCCGCAGTTTTTGCGTCCTTTGTTGTTTTCAGGAATTCACTTTTTAAATCATCAAACAATCGAGATGTCGGAACTTTATCGTTTTTAATTAAGTCCATAACTTTTATTGCGACGGACTTAAAAACCTTCATGTAAATGGGATTGTTGATGGCTTCTCGCCATACAGGTAAGAGTGTGACGCCTTCGACGGGTTTTGCGATTTTTTGAATTTGATTAAGATTTTTTACGCAGGAAATGTGATCAAGCGGATTTAATTTTAAGTCAACGCAGCCAAGGATGGATTTGACAGGAGCTATAGAGAACCAAGATGCTTGATCGGCATCTTTATGCATGTTTTTGTCGATAAGCTGAGATATTTCTCTTTTGTCGCTATCAAAGATTTGACCGGAATTTGAATTTAGTTTATCCGAAATTTTAGTAAACTCTATCTGCTCTTCTAAAGCGGAAAGATGAAGTTTCTGTTTTTCCGTATGAAAAAAAGAATTCAAAAAAGTTGCTGTTCGATAGTCATGAGATGCAACAAGTGAGTTGGCCCAGGCGGCTGAAGTAATCAACAGCTCATCATCATTGAGTCTGCTAGGATTACCAAGCTGCATGAAAATAGAACCTTCGGCGTCTCGAACGCCGTTCACCTGACAAAATTTTGCAATATCTGTCGTCATAGAGACGGCATTCATTTTTGTGATGTCATGTGCTGTCATAAGAAGCTGAGCGAAGGGCTCGTCTTCAGAACAGGCAAAGCCTTGTGATGTTAACGCCATAATGGCAAAAAATAAACACTTCATCGCTCTCTAACTATCGGTAATTGCAGGTTCATTAATGAGACTAGTTTTGTCGTGATTGACCACGACCTAAGTTAACAAATTGCCTCGTTAGCTTTTTTAATGCTTCTTCTAAATCCAAGTTTTGTGAGGCGGCGGAATCAACATATTGTATTTTTTAGGATGTGACGTGAGCTTTCGGAAGCTTGTCTCGAAGGTGAACGCGATACTGATTTTTTGCTGGATCAGAATGCGCTTGAGTTGACCAAGAAAAATGTATTTTCCAAAAATTTGGAGAGAACTTTTAGATTTTCGTAAGCTGGTAAACCGCTATATTGCTTTATAAAAGAAAAAGTTTGAGTCGAAAAATTGTTGCGCTTCGATATCAAAATCACTTGACTGAACCGCGAGAGCAAACTTTTTTCTCAAATTGAGGCCGTCCAATTTTATCATCAAGAAATCGGATTGTTTCGCACGGCCATTAAGCCATTCTTTATGGAAGCGATGGTTTAGCTAAACGAATGCATGACCCAAGAGACATTATTCCCGTTAAGCCGCATCATCCAAATTATGACTGTAAGATACCCTCGGCATGTGAATTAGAATTTTTGTGTAATTAAAAGCTAGCTGTGGAATTTTTGATTTTTTCGCGTCACCAGCTTCTTCTAGTTTCATAAAGCCTTGAGCAACAAGCGCAACGCAGTCACGTTGAACATTCGCAAAGTCGCGATCCACAAGTTGAGCGAGCTTGTATATTGAACTGGGCTTTTTGTTCACTATTGCCGCTAGGATTGCAAGCTTCTGCTCAGTCATAAATTTTTGATAATCAGAAATGGAGCCAAAGATCAGAACACCTTTTTTAGCAATACTGGGGGCCTTATTTTTCAACGCCTTAGTAACTCTGTTTTTAAAATGATCCCATCCCTCAAATTGGATAGTTAAACTTTTAGTTGCGCTCATTTGCTATGATCCTTTCTGCTTCCTTAAAGAAAATCGCGAGGGCTTCATTATGATCTTTCACTTCCAGGGGCACACGAACATTTTGGTCTTCGGGTAGCTGCGTATGCATGTGGAAGCCAAAAGGTTCATGGTTATCGACCAACAGCCGCGGAAATCCGCCTTCGCTATCAATCATCACGAATCTTACCTTAACACCGTTCGGAAACTTACGACTGGTTGGTACTTCTAACACCAAAAGCACAACCCGATATCTAATACTAATTGCGAAGCTTTCCTTTATGATTGTTCTAGTTGCCGCCATTCTGGTGAAAGAGTATCCGATTTATATATGTTTATGCAACATATATTTTCAGGGCAACTTTTGGCACATTGCTTATAATGTTGGCGAAAAGTTGTAACCGGCTGTTTTTTCAATTCAATTCAATTCGACTAACCTTTAATCAAAATGTGGGCGGAAAACCCCTGGCATTCGCTTGCATAGCATTGCTCTTGCAGTGTTCTAACAGAATAATAATAGGAGATATTTATGAAGGTATTTGTTGTCTTACTGAGTTTAATTTTTACAACCACTCTTAATGCTCAGACGAAGGAATCTCGAACTCAAAAGTTTGGGTATAGGGACATGAGTATTCTTTCGTTTACAGGTGCCAATGCCGCCTACTTGGGGAAGACAATAAGTTTAGTAGCAAGTGAGGGTGGCCTCATATCATCCCCAGGCACCTCAGTCGCGTTCAGAACGTTTTTGATTGGATCAAAAGTTATTGGAATCACTGGGGCTGCTACAGCAGGGTATTTTATTGGCAATATGATAGTCAAAGCGGATTCGGCATATTTAAATGGAACAATTGTTGATGCAGCAGGAAAAGTACTGGAGCCGGCATTCTTTGCAACTTATAAAATTCAAGAGCAATTTAAATAATATTTTAATCTATTTTTCTTACTAGCTGGAAGCGACCCCTCGGTGGCCGCATTTTCAAAATTGCAGAGGCGTGCGTTGTTGCATGCTGAAATTTCAGCATTTTAATCTAAGTTTCTGGGCGGTCAAACATAGATGATTCCGAGACAATTTTTGAGTGAAAAATTTGGTATCGCTAAACGAGCGATACCGATTTTTTTGACTTCAGAAAGCGCAGCACTTGACCGCAAATATTCATGTCGTGGAGAAATTTGTAGAGTCAAATCTACCAGTTTCTCCAATGAGAATTTAAAATTGAAATTGCGAAAGTGATTAATGTCACTTGAGAATGGGGCTTATCGCGGACGACTCGTCAGTCATTGAGCGACCTCGAAAATTATTTTGCCCCAGACGTTCCCTTGGGGACTGGTCGGGAACAATTTTACCAAAATCCAACTAGTCCTTGTGGAATTGGGTTGCCGTCAACAAGATGAACATTTTGTCCGCTAAAGACCAAAAAAAGGGCGACCCCCGAAGATATCGGAGAGCCGCCCCTTTTGTTTTTTTACGCCAACGTCTTTTCATGCTGTTGGTGGTCTTTGAGTTGATTTACTTCAAACTCACGTTTCAACTTTTCAGCAAGTTCATCTAAATTCGTAGACTCAATGGTCTGCCAGAAATTCGCCTCCCCGGAGCCAGTTGCAATCCCCTTGAGAATCACTTGAAGTCGATCGCTCGAATAATTGAGATGAAATAAGATTCCAACAAGAGGAATCGTCTCTTGAAGTGCAAGTGAATCCATATTAATGCTCGAATTCGATGGGCACTGAGGACTATTATTTGAGTTTACATTGGGAGGACCTGAGGCAAGCGGAGCGTTTAGAACCACACCACAGGCCGAGGTAAATACCGTCACACCATTATCAGAGCAAGTGATTAGGTCCAAGAGCTGACCCGTTACCGGAATACTTTGTACTATGTCGGTGTACGCACAGTTATTTTCAACGTCCGCCAAACAGGCATCGAAGATCTGAATGGCGTTGCCATTGGAATTCTGGGCCTGAGCGAGGTTCGAAAACAATACTCCTAACTAATAGGATTAAGGCTTTTACACATAGAAAATCTGTACCAAATTGAGATAGGTTCATATTATATCCTTCAGTACTATTTTTTGGTTAAGAGACTTTCGGCCGGCCTTTAATATTTCTAAACTAAAAACTGCGATTTATTTTTTGGAATCTAAAACTGTCTTAATTTGATTATGCCAACTAAAATAAGTTGCAAAGCTTTAATAGATAATCATTGTTTCTAAATTGAAATGTTTTAGTACTTGTTCCATGAGATGCTCAACGGGCAAACTCTGTCGCCACAAAGGATGAGCAGGATGGCTGCGGACTCCTGTCCTTGCCCTTCGGGTTCGCTCTTCGAGCTCACGCTAAAATATCCTCCTGATATTTTAGCCGAACCTGCAATACGCATCCGAAGATTTCATCTTCGGCCGCAGCAGTTTCTCACACTAGCCTCCCCAACATTTTTTCCCGAACTTTTTTCTCTATAATAGGCCTCAAACAAGCGTGATGCGTCTTTCGCTGTGAAGCGAAAGTGTTTGCAGAGCTCAAGGATGGGCTTGCCTGTTAGAGAGAAAAAAGTTCGGGAAAAAATGGTGGAGAGGGCAGGATTCGAACCTGCGAAGGCAGAGCCAGAAGATTTACAGTCTTCCCCCGTTGGCCACTTGGGTACCTCTCCGTACCGAGAATTCAGAAAAAAGATAGCTGGCAATGGGACTCGAACCCGCAACCTGCTGATTACAAATCAGCTGCTCTACCAATTGAGCTATGCCAGCATTCAAAGAGCTTGAAGGAATATAAAGGAATACTTTATTTGAAATAAATCAGTCAAAGCTAATCTTTAAGGGGCTTGCGATTCTTGTCCTGATTGATCTTTTGATTCTTTTGGCGGGCTGATTCTGCGAGGGCGATGGCTGTGGCCACTCCTGCGTTATAACTTGAGCCAGATTCTGCCTGTGGAATACGCACCAGTTCATCGCAAGACTTCTCAGTCGAGACGCGAAGACCGCTGGCCTCATTGCCGATCACCCAGACGATTTTTTCGGGGAGTTTCAAATCCCAGATCGTCTGTTTGCCTTTTTCTGAAAGCCCAAAAATCCAATAGCCCATTTCTTTGATTTGTTTGAATTCGGCTCCCATATTGCTGACCGACTCGATGGCGATATGTTCGGCGCCACCACTGGCCACTTTTGAAACCGTGGGAGTAAGGCCAGCGGCGCGGTCCTGAGGAACGAGGATGCCGTCGACTTCCATCAGCCAACTGGTTCGTAAGATCGAGCCCAAATTTTGCGGATCTTCAAGACCATCGAGGGCGAGCAACACTGAATGTTCTTTTGTCTTAAGACCTGCCCAATCGATCTCGGGGCGGCCAGAGACGACGAGAAGAATCCCCTGATGGCCTCCACCTGCTTGAGCGGCAGCAAGAAGTCCGTCAATTTGGCCAGGAGTTTTTTCTTGAATTGAAACTTCATTGTAGCCAGCAAGCTCATGCAGAGCTTTGAGGGCCGGTATTGTCTCCCAATCCTCACGAATGAGCATGCGCTTAACCGCATGAGGCCGCATCTTCAGTGCCTCCTCGGCAGCGTGCAGGCCGATCACCCAACGACCCATCTTGATGAGCTGGTCAAGCTCTGAGGCTTTTTGTGGAGCTTTGCCTTGAGGTGGCTTTGGGCGTGCGCCGCCCTTAGGTACAAACTTCTTTTTGTGTTGAGTCTCAGGATCACGATTTTTGGGTGGATGCGGGTAAAAGGATTTTTTCATAAATGAATGCTTTCTAAAATTTCAGCGAGTTTGGCTTTTGGATCTTTGGCTTTTAATAAACTACGCCCAATAACAAGGGCCGAGGCACCTTCATGAAGAGCCTCTTGGGGAGTCATGATGCGCACTTGATCGCCGGCCTCATCTCCAGGCATGCGCACACCCGGAGTGACTAAAAACCTCTCAGCGTGACCAGTTCTCAAGGCTTTCACTTCATGTGGCGAGCATACGAAATTTTTCATTCCACTTTGTGAGGCCATCTCGACCAAATCCTCAACCTGCTTGGAGATTGAAATATTTTGCAGAGCTGGAGGCAAATTCTTTTGATGAAAGCTGGTGAGAATACTCACCACTAAAATTTTAAATGACCGCTTTTGATTGAGTTCTGCTTCAGTCTTTGCAAGTAAAGCCAGGGCCTCAGGGCCCGCCCAGGCATGCACCGTCGCAAAGCTTGCACCTGCTTCAAAGGCAGCGCGAACGGCGGCATCCATAGTTGACGGAATATCCAAAAATTTGCAGTCTACAAAACAAGGCGCCTGAGCCGCCATTTCGCCAATCAGATTGGCGCCGAAGCGCAAGACTAAGCGTGGACCAATTTTGATGGCTCCAACCTGAGAACCCAGGAGTTTTGAAAAATGATGGCACTCCTCTCGAGTATCGACGTCGAGTGCCAGCATCACAGGATTTCTCAATTCGCTCTTCATAAACTCATTCTTGGGGTACTTGCTGAACTGCGAGCCGCACGAATAAAGCTGGTGGCTTCTTCAACGCAATTTGCAATCGGCACTTTTCTAACTTCTTTGGTTTGTCTAATCACAAGCTCCAACTCACCGGCTTTCAGTGCACGCGCGCCAACATTAATTCTCAGTGGCGCACCGATCAGATCAGCGTCTTTAAACTTAACACCTGGTCGCTCATCGCGATCATCTAGCAAGCAATCCAAACCATGAGATTTCAGCTCTGAGTAGATAATTTCAGCGGCCTGTTTAACTTCCTCATCTTGCGGATCAAGCAAACAAATATGCACATGGATGGGCGCAATAGAAACTGGCCAGATAATGCCGTCTTTGTCATGCGATTGTTCGATTGCTGCCTGCACAGTTCGGGTGATGCCGATGCCGTAGCAACCCATCTCCATGGGCTTAGATTGTCCGTCTTGAGCGAGAAAACTTGCATTCATAGCGATGGAGTATTTGGTACCAAGATAAAACACATGGCCCACTTCAATTCCACGCACCGACTGCAGATGACCATCGCACTTCGGGCAACGATCACCCTCTTTGGTGAGTCTTAAGTCTGCAACTTTGAAGGCTTTAAAATCACGGTCTGCATTCACATTCTTCAAATGAAAATCATCTTTATTGGCACCGACCACAAAATTCTTAAGACCGGACACACCAACATCCATATAAATCGGAATTTTAAGTCCTACCGGACCGCAACTTCCCGGCATCGCCCCGGTCGTCTCCTGCACTTCACGCTCAGTAAGCATCAAGGGTGGATTTGAAAGTCCTAGAATATTTTTTAATTTAATTGGATTAAGCTCATCACTTCCACGCAATAATACAGCCACCGGTTTCACACCCAATTTTACATCCCCCTCATTGGTGGCAAAAAACAGAGTTTTAACCAGTTCACTTTCAGGAACTTTCAACGCCTTTGAAAGGTCTGCAATTGTCTTAAGTCCTGGAGTAGCAAAAGTCTCTAGGGGCTTGTCGGCTTCATGAGACTTTTTATTTTCTTTATCGATAGCTGGAGAAACTTCAATATTGGCGGCAAAATCGCATTTATTACAAACCATCAAATGATCTTCACCAGCGTCAGCTAAAACTTGAAATTCATGAGTTTGGCTGCCTCCGATATTGCCGGCGTCGGCTTGAACAATACGGTATTTGAGACCAAGACGATCAAAGATTGAACAATAGGCATCATACATAACTTGATAAGTTTTAAGTGCACCTTCGCTATTTTCATCAAAGCTATAGGCATCTTTCATGATGAATTCACGGCATCTCATCAAGCCAAATCTTGGTCTGATCTCATCACGGTATTTAGTTTGAATTTGATAGAGATTAAAGGGCAGATCTCGGTAACTCTTGACGTCCTTACGCACATAATCTGTGACCACTTCTTCATGCGTGGCACCCAAGACGAAATTCTGATCATTGCGATTTTTAAATTTTAAAAGTCCGGCTCCCATTTGCTCGTAGCGACCGGTCTCTTGCCAAAGCTCAGCAGGATGCACCACTGGCATGAGAATTTCTTGAGCTCCCCTTTTGTTGAGCTCTTCGCGCACGATATTTTCAAATTTGCGAATAGCCCGCAAGGCGAGCGTCCCGTAACTGTAAATTCCAGGTGCCACTTTGCGAATGAGCCCTGCACGCATCATCAATTTATGACTATCAATTTCAGCATCTGCGGGAGCATCTCTTAAGGTGAATAAAAAAGACTTAGACCATTTCATGAGCAACCACTTTCTTTATGAAATTTCTTCGACGTCGATACTGTATGTTTTAATTTTACGATGCAAATAGCTTCTCTCTAAACCAATCACTTCAGCGGTCTTTGAGATATTGCCTTTGTTTTCAGAAATCTTGCGCGCCAAATAATCTTTTTCAAATTTTGCCCGTGCTTCCCTAAAGTTGGCCATTTCATCAAATTGGCCTTCTTTTTCAGTGAAGCTGAGGCCGGCAAATTTCAAATCATGAAGATCGACGAAATCACCTGGAGTTAATATATAAATGCGCTCAATGAAATTTCTCAGCTCGCGTACATTTCCTGGCCATTGATAGTGCATCATTTTCTGCAGAGCCTTTTCAGAAAATATTTTTCTTCGGTAGGCGCCATCACGGGCAAACTGCTCATTGAAATGGGTAACCAAGACCGGGACATCCTCAGCTCGATCACGCAAAGCCGGAACGCGAAACGGAATCACATTCAAGCGATAATACAAATCTTCACGAAATCTACCTTCTTTGATTTCAACTTCTAAATTTTTGTTGGTGGCAGCAATCACCCGTACATCCACTTCAACATTCTCTTCACCACCCACACGTGTGAAACGTCGCTCTTGTAAAATACGCAAGATCTTAGCCTGAGTTTTTAAGCTCATATCAGCGATCTCATCCAAAAAGATAGACCCGCCATTAGCCAGATCAAATTTACCTTTTTTCATTTTATCAGCGCCTGTGAAGGCACCTTTTTCGTGACCAAAGAGTTCGCTCTCAATGAGTTCTTCTGGAATGGCCGCACAATTCACTTCAACAAAAGTCTTACTGGCTCGAGGTGACAGATAGTGGATATTCTGCGCAACCAATTCTTTACCTGTTCCGTTTTCACCCGTGATCAAGACCCACGAAGAGCTTGCACTCACCCGTGAAATCATTTGTTTCATAATCACCATATTGGCGCTGTCTCCAACGATGGCGATATTTTTTCTCAGCTTTGTTAAAAGGGCATTTTTATCACCGCGCTCATCTTGAAAAGAAAAAATATTGTTGAGTAAAATAATAATCTTATCAAACGAAAGTGGCTTTTCAACGAAGTCCCAGGCACCCAGTTTGGTGGCCTTCACTGCTGTTTCAATAGTTCCGTGACCAGACATGATGACGAATTCAGTTGCTGGATGTTTCACCTTAGCCTGTTTCAAAACATCAATCCCGTCGAGTGTTCCTGGCATCCAAATATCGAGAAGGACAATATGGGGCTTAAATTCTTCGATCACTCTCAGGGCCTCGTCTCCTGACTTGGCTGTCTTGATCAGCAGATAGCCTTCATCAACCAGGCTCGCGCTTAAGACCTCTCGTATCGGCGCCTCATCGTCGGTTATCAAAATCCGTCTTTGACTTTTATCGTAGACATTTTGCATCCTAGACTCCTTTGGAACCATCTGTTGGTTCATTTTCTAAAAACTCAATTTTTCGAATCGATTCTGCTGATTTTTTATTTTGCGCAATCATTGTCTGCGTCTCAATCACAGGAAGCTCAATGATAATCTTAGTGCCGTGGCCTTCGTTGGGAATCGCACGAATAAAACCATTGTGATCTTCTATAATCCGTTTCACGATGGCTAAGCCAAGACCTGTGCCGCTTTCTTTGGTGCTAAAATAAGGCTCAAAGATTCGCCCACGATTCTCTTCTGAGATACCTGAACCATTGTCGGCAATCGAGAGTCTTACTAACTTCAATTGCGAATCATATTGGGTACGCACCAAAATTTTTGGCTGCGGCTGCTGAAGTGTCGCTGCCACTGCATTATCAACCAAATTGACGAGTACACGCCTAATTTGATCGGCATCAAAAATAAAAATCGGTAAATTTGCATCTTGTTCAAAAACTATTTCGAGGTCTTTATGCGCTGAACGAAATAAATTCAAAGCATCATCGATGCATTTGTGCAAAGAGGAGAGACTCAATTTAAGCTGCGGTAAACGAGCAAAATTATGAAACTCGTTAACCAAGGCTTTTAGCTCATCAGTTTGTTGAATGATCATTTTAATACAAGTGCCAAAGGCAGGATCTTGAATCTGGTCGCCAAACTTTTTTTGCAGCCTTTGCGCAGACAATTTAATCGGCGTTAAAGGATTTTTAATCTCATGGGCGATTCGTCTTGCGACTTCAGTCCACGCAGCGGCGCGCTGAGCATTGATCACTGGAGTTAAATCATCAAACACAATGATCTTACCTAAATCATGTCCTTTTTCATCGAGCAAAATCGAAAGGGTGAGTTGAAATGGAATAGATCGTCCAGCCAAATCGAGACGAATCTCTTTTTGCATACTGGTCGCCTTGTGTTCTTTCATTGATTTTAAAAGTTCTTTGAAGAGCTGGTAATAATCTTTTGGCAAAACGGTTCTTAAGTGACGCCCGACAAACTCTTCACTCTCAATGCCCAAAAGTTGCGAAGCATGGCGGTTGACTGTGGTGATCACGCCACCTTGATCGACCGAAATCACACCCGTGGTCACATTCGACAAAACCACTTGCACATATCTTGAGTGTTCATCCAAACGCTCAAGGGTTTCTGTGAGATGTTGATTCGCCTGTAAGACTTCTTTTTTCGAGCGATCCAAATGCACCATCATCTCATTAAAATTGCCAATGAGCTGATTGATCTCAGAACTGCCCGAAGAAATCGTTACTGCCTGATAATCTCCTTGCGAAACTCGCTGCGTGGCCAGCCCTAAGGATTCAATCGGCACAGAGAGTTGTCTAGCCAAATAAAATCCGAACCAAGTAGCACAGAGAACAATCACCAAGGTCATGAGTACCAGAATAATGATATAAATGGATTTTAAGGGATACTGAAGAGGATCAAGGTTTTTAAGCTCATCGTAGGCGGCGGTGATCCCATCAATTTTAGAGATCAAAGAAAATGGGATAAAGCTTGAGACAACAACGGCCCCTTTGGCTGAGGCCACAGGCACAATCACTCGCACGAGGTTGCCTTCGCCAAATTCCTGAATGGTGCTACCCTCTGAATTCTCGGCAATGCCTTTTTTCAAAAACTCAACCGAGACATTTGGAATATTGGGAATCGATTCATCCTTTGAAAGCACCAAAACTCTTTGGCCAAACATACTTGGATAGTACTCGATCGCATCGACCGCATAAATCTCGCGCAGGCTCTCCATTTGGCGTAAAATTTCAGAGCGGGGATGATTGAGTTTGATATTGTGGGCGACCTGATTGGCAAAATGGTAATTCTTTTTCTTCGCCGAAATGATGTACTCTTGATTCACCTCAAGAGAGTTCTTCAAAACCGAAATACTCTTCACTGAAAACCATTTATCCAAACTGCTGTTGATATAAAAAACAAAAATCATCAACATGAGTGCTGTCGGGATAGAGCTGAACGAGACAAAGCTCACAATCAATTTGGACTTTAATGAGCTACCGATGAGTTTATTCTGCCGCTCAACAAAGACCTTCACAATATTTCTAAAGATCAAAAAGAATAAGAGCAGAACCAAAATAATATTAAAATTAACCAGACCAAAAAAGAAAATCGAATGTCCAAAGGGAAGCTGTTGGCTGATATCGGCAAGGCGAAATTCAAATAAGGTCAAAAACAAAAGAAGGCCTGCAAGTAAAACCACGAGCAAAACTTCTTTGCGTCGTTTTTTGGTCTCAATCAAAGTGGCGGCCAAAATAGAATTGCCTGAAGTTGCTTCTGGCAAAGACTCCACTTTATTTTGATCTGAATTTTTGAGACCTTTTTCTTCGCTCATTCCAACTCTATTTGAAAAAAATAATTTAAACGCGGTCCATACCAATTTGTATTAAGAGATTCACCATCTCAATGGCGACCTGTGCAGCTTCAGCACCTTTATTACCATGCTTGCCACCAGCTCGGTCCAAAGCTTGTTCGTCTGTGTCCGTAGTGAGGACCCCGAAGGCAACTGGCTTATGATATTTCAATTGCAGCTCAGAGCAGCCGCGCTCCACAGCATTGCAAACATAATCGTAGTGGCTGGTATCGCCACGAATGACCGCACCGAGAGCCACTACCGCATCACAACCACCAGAAAGCAGGGCTTGCACAGCCAAAGGAATTTCAAAGGCTCCAGGAACCTTCACCGCAACAATATTGCTTTCGCTACAGCCGAGCTCTCGCAAAGTCGCCAGCGCTCCGGCCTCTAACTTGTCTGTGACTTCAGAATTAAATTTCGCAGTCACCACGCCGATTTTTGAATTTTTAATCATCTTTTGACCTGAAATTGTATTCGTCATTTTCGGAATCCTTATCTTTAAGACAAATTTATTTTGTAACTTGATTGGTTTCGTCAGTTAACTCGTGGCCCATTTTTTCTTTTTTCACGCGCATATATAATTCATTTTCTGAATTGGTTTTAATCACCAATGGGACGGTTTCGACGATTTCAAGGCCATAACCTTTAAGCCCTACACGCTTGGCAGGATTGTTGGTGAGCAGACGGATTTTTCGGATACCAAGGGAGCGCAAAATCTGTGCGCCCATTCCGTAATCCCGGCTGTCACTCGGAAAGCCAAGATGCAAATTCGCATCCACAGTGTCCAAACCTTGTTTGTCCTGAACCTCGTAAGCGCGAATTTTATTGATCAGTCCAATCCCTCGGCCCTCTTGCCTGAGGTAGAGTACAATACCTTCACCAGCTTCTTCGATCATACGTAAGGCTTTATGCAATTGCGGCCCGCAATCGCAGCGCTGACTACCAAAAACATCGCCAGTCATGCACTCAGAATGAACCCGAACTAAGGTGGGACGCTCGGAGCTCACTTCGCCCTTTTGAATCACAAGATGTTCGGCCTGATCGAGAGTATTTCTAAAGGCACGTACAACAAAACCGTTTCCGTAGTCGCTTGGAAGTTTGGCGCTGGCGACTTCTTCAACAAAGCTTTCATTTTGAATGCGATATTTGATGAGATCAACAATAGCGCCAATTTTAATATGATGTTTTTTTGCAAAGGTCTTTAGGTCATCAATTCTCGCCATGCTGCCATCAGCCTTCATCACTTCACAGATGACGGCCGCAGGATTCTTTCCGGCTAAAACAGCCAGATCAACGCTCGCCTCAGTGTGACCGGCTCGCTTCAGCACTCCACCACTCTGCGCACGAATCGGGAAAATATGCCCAGGGCTGATGATATCGCTTGGGCGGGCGTCAGGAGAACTGGCCACGCGGATAGTGTGCGCACGATCGGCAGCGGAGATACCCGTGCTCACTCCCTTAGAGGCCTCAATACTCACCGTGAAAGCTGTTTTGTTCGGAGACAAATTCATGTCATCTCGAACCATCATCGGCAGTTTGAGCTTTTCAATTTGTGCGCTTGCCATCGCAAGACAAATAAGACCTCTTGCTTCGGTCGCCATAAAATTCACGGCACTGGCATTGATGGCATCCGCTGCCATGACTAAATCGCCTTCGTTTTCACGATCCTCGTCATCCACAAGAATCACCATTTTGCCGGCTTTGATATCCTCAATGAGTTCAGAGATAGAGTTCATTTTAATCCCAGATCTAAGTTTAAATTATTGAAACGCTCTTGAAAGGCGTGTGCCATTGTTCGAATCATAAAATCAATTTCTACATTCACCTGCTGTCCAACTTTTAAACTTGCTAAGTTGGTTCGCTTCAAAGTTTCGGGAATCAGGCAACTGCTGACCCACACTCGACCATTTTTTAATTCCACCTCGTTGATCGTGAGGCTCACTCCAGCCACTGCCCAACTTGATTTTTTAGGAAAATAAATTCGGTAGCTTGAATCCAAACTGAGCACAAGATCAAAGGCTTCGCCATGAAGCTGTGCCATTTCAACACGCCCTAAAGTATCCACATGACCAGAAACGATATGACCATGAATGCGGTCGCCGAGTTTCATCGAGCGTTCAAGATTTACCTTTCGACCGTTCAGGCTTTCTGCATTCCAATTGGTGATCTTCAGAGTCTCCGGACCAAGACTAAATTGCATTTTGCTTGAATCAAAAACTTCAAGGGTCAAACAGACTCCGTCGACGGCGATGCTGTCGCCAATTTTGATATCATCAAAACTTTTAGGGCGAGCAATTTCAATGACCAAAACACCGCTGGCCGGGCTCTGCTTGTGGACTTTAAGGATTTGAATATTTTCTTCGATGATTCCTGAAAACATAGTGTGCTAGTGTACTGCTGTGTGGCTAAAATGTCACTTAGTATCGGGTCATTTGCGTAGCTTTCATGGTATTTTCAGAGGAAAATGACTCAAGCTTTAAAAAGCAAGGGACCAAGAACGTCACCTTGTCTGAAGCTTATACAAATTTTGGGCCCCATCTTCTTTTTGTTGGTCTGGCTTTAAAAGCAGTTTAGAGGGAGCAGAAGTCAGTTGAATAGTTTTTCGGTTTCAGTCTCTGGTCGAGCACGGGTCAGGCGATAGAGGTTTGCGCCCAATTGATCAGCAAGCCCATAAAGAACCTTTAACGAATCTTCCATTTCAATGAGGGCTTGAATTTCTCTCAAGCTAGCAAACGCAATAACATAAAATCGCATACGATCTTTCTTCGAAGTTCTCGCCGATCCCTCAGCAAGATTCAGAACAACACTCGCGGCGGCTCTCTCAAGTTGATCTTTTAAAAAGTGTGGGAGTCGTTGCCCCCGTGTTTTTTTGTAAAGTTGCAGATGATTTGGGAGCTATGATCTATCGACTTAAATCCAAGTGAGTCGACTTTCAGAACCTGATCCTGCCTCAGTTCCCGTTGGGCTGAGATCAGTTTCGCCTGCCCCTGAAGTTTTCCACAAAAGACCATTAACTAAAAATAGAAAGAACCCAAATTTTGCTCACCGAAGTAGACCTCTAAAGGTGATCGTGTATAACCGATCACCTTTCAGAGGGGCAAAAAACAACAGGTGCCCAATCTAACAACGCCAGACGCTACTCTCTTTTACGAAAACACAATCCCTGTTGGCTCGCCTCGAGCCATTACTTTATCGCCAGCTTTGATCTCACCGCTGATAATTTTTCGCGATAAGGGATCCAAAACTTCAGTTTGAATACTGCGCTTCAAGGGCCGCGCTCCATAAATTGGATCATAGCCTTTTTCAGCTAGATAGTTGATCGCCTGATCGTCAAAATTCAATTCTATTTTTTTATCCTCAAGTCTTTGCTTCACTAAGCCCAACTGAATCTCGACAATCTTGCGAATCGAGTCTCTCTCGAGGCTATTGAAGATAACAATTTCATCAATACGATTGAGTAACTCGGGCCGAAAATGATCCTTCAGTGCCTCTTGAATGAGTTTTCGGCGCTCCTCGTGACTGAGGCCCTCTTCAGAAATGGCTTGAGAGCCAATATTTGATGTCATGATCAAGACTGAATTTCTAAAATCAACGGTACGTCCTTGCCCATCAGTCAAACGCCCATCATCCAAAACTTGTAATAAAATATTGGCGACATCAGGATGCGCCTTTTCAATCTCATCTAGTAAAATGACCGAATAAGGTTTGCGTCTGACCTGTTCAGTGAGTTGCCCACCCTCTTCGTAACCGACGTAACCGGGAGGAGCGCCGATAAGCCTAGAAACCGCATGCTTCTCCATATACTCACTCATATCGATACGAACCACTGCCTGCTCAGTATCAAACATAAATTCTGCCAGCGCCTTCACTGTTTCAGTTTTTCCAACCCCGGTAGGGCCAAGAAAAATAAACGAACCTATCGGGCGATTCGGATCGGAAATTTCGGCCCGTGATCTGCGAATAGCATCTGAAACAGCTCTCAAGCCAGCATCTTGGCCAGCCACACGACGCCGCAAAAAATCCTCCATCTTTAAGAGTTTTTGCGATTCATTTTGCAACATTTTATCCACCGGAATACCCGTCCACTTGGCGACGACAACGGCAATTTCCTCTGGTCCAACTTCTTCTTTCAGCATGCGATGCCCGTGAGAACCTGGGTTTTCGGCGTGAGTCGTATAGGCGCTTAATTTCTTTTCGAGCTCTGGTAATTTACCGTACTTAAGCTCTGCCGCTCGCTCCAGTTGACCGGCACGCTCGGCCTTTTCAATTTCAAGTCGCACCGATTCGATCTGAGTTTTTGTCTCCTTGAGACCTGAAATTTCTTTGCGCTCAGCTTCCCATTGCGAACGCAATTCACGAATCTTAAGCTCCATGGTGCGCAACTCTCCTTCAAGCTGAAGAAGCCGATCTTTAGATGATTGATCTTTTTCACGCTTCAATGCTTCACGCTCTACTTGCAGCTGAATCTTCTCACGCTCCAACTCATCAATGGGAGTCGGGACCGAGCCGATTTCAATATTCAAGCGACTGGCCGCCTCGTCGATCAAATCAATGGCTTTATCCGGTAAAAATCGCGAAGTGATATAGCGATGCGAAAGTTTAACCGCCGCAATCAAGGCTGAATCGCGAATACGCACGCCATGATGGACCTCATACTTCTCCTTGAGTCCCCTCAAGATAGTGATGGCATCGGCGATACTTGGCTCATCGACAATCACGGTTTGAAAGCGCCGCTCAAGAGCCGCATCTTTTTCAATATACTTTTGATGTTCACTGAGAGTGGTAGCACCAATGCATCTCAGTTCGCCACGCGCCAAGGCAGGCTTCAACAATTGGCTTGCATCCATGGCGCCTTCAGATTTGCCGGCACCCACCAGGGTGTGGAGCTCATCAATAAAAAGGATGATCTGGCCATTACTTTGAGTGACCTCTTTAATCACCGCCTTAAGACGATCCTCGAACTCACCACGGTATTTGGCCCCCGCAATCAGCGCACCCATATCTAAAGAAATCAGCTTTTTATTTTTTAAAACCTCAGGAACATCGCCCTTAACAATACGAACTGCGAGCCCCTCTGCGATGGCGGTCTTACCCACCCCAGGCTCGCCGATTAAAACCGGATTGTTTTTTGTTCTGCGAGCGAGCACCTGAATCACGCGGCGAATTTCTTCGTCACGGCCAATGACGGGATCCAATTTTCCCTCGGCCGCCATCAGAGTCAAATCGCGACCAAATTTGGTCAATACTTCAAGTTTGCTTTCTGGATGATCATCTGTCACTTTTTGACTCCCGCGAATTTTTTGAAGAGCTTCGAGTATTTTATCTTTTGTAGCCCCAGCATTTTGCAGAAAACGCCAGATTTCTAAGGAGGCCCCATTCATTATGGCAGTTAAAAAGTGCTCCGTCGAAATAAATGTATCGCCGAAACTTTTGGATTCACGATCCGCCAGTTCAAAGAGTTTAATCAGCTTTTGGCTTGCCACTACCCGCTTAGAACTTCCTGAGCTTTTCGGTAGCTTACCGAGCTGCGCCTGAAGCTCTTGTTTCAATTTAGTAAGCTGAACACCAGAGGCCCCTAAAACCGCAGGCACAATCCCCTCGTCTTGAATGAGCAATTGATAAAATAAATGCTCTGGCTCAACCGCAGGGTGAGCCTCCTGCTCCGCCATCTGGGCGGCGGCCTGCATGGCCTCCTGGCTTTTTACCGTCATTCTCTCTATTTCGTTCATCTGTGCGACTCCGTACCCGCAAAATGGTCTTAAATTAAGATGACGGAGCCGTCGGACTCTGACATCATTACTCACCTCCATAAAGCTGAGGCCGGTAACAAAAATGTCAATATCCAAACATAGCCAAAAAGAGGCCCTTCGCCTGGCCAATGCCTTCGGGCCAGAACATGACCCTCGGCAAAGACGACGTAGCCGCCGCCCTCGCAAGAGCATCTTTTTAGATCGGGTAGACCCTCAGGACTTTTTTAAATACCAGTTTATGTTTTGTTGCGAACAATGCTCTCATTTTGATTCTGTGCAGTCGATTTGCACCATGGGTTACCGAGCCCAGCATATGCGCGCAGAACAAATTAAGAAATATGAGCTCACCGGTAAAATGGCTTTCTGTCGGTTTATGGAGATTGATTAGTGTTTGCCCTTGTTTCCTTGCTACTGATTTTTGTCGCCTTGTTGCTGACCGTCTGGGCCTTACGGCCTTCACGGGCCACTCCTGAAGAACTCAGAAGTTTTCAAATTCACACTCAGATCCCAAGCCTTTTTAAAACTTACCAGGGTATCGAAATTCACTATCATCAGATCGGCCAGGGCCCAGACCTGGTTCTCATACATGGAATCGGTGCATCGACTTTTATCTGGAGAAAGCTCATTCCACTTCTCACACTTCATTTTCGAATCACAGCCTTGGATATGCCAGGCTTTGGTCGCAGTCAAAAGCCAAAAGACTTCGATTATGATCTCGACTCGATGTCTGAATTCATCGCCGGATTTTTAACCTCAGTAAATGTGAGCGAATTCGTACTCATTGGTAGCTCGATGGGTGGCCTCCTATCTCTATGGATCGCAAAAAAATTCCCCAAGCGATGCCACCAAGTTTTAACCATCGCTCCCTCTGCTGATCCAAGCCTTGTACGCTACTCAAAAAGAACCCTGCAATGGATGCTGCCACTTCATTGGCTCATCAATAATTTGACGATGTCCGTGGCCGTCAAAAATGTGATCCGAGATCAAAGCCAGGTCGACGCGCAATTGATTGCGGGCTATCTCTTGCCCTTTCGTGATCAAGGCGATGCCTGGCGATGTTTTTTAAAGGCGACAAAAATAATAGGTGACCCACGTGTTCCGCGAGAGCTTAAGGAGCTTGATTTGCGTTCTGAGTTTCGACATCGAAATCTATGGGGCGACAAGGACCGAGTTGTCCCTCTGTGGACACAACTCGAACTCAAAAAAGTTTTAAGCCGAAGTGACTTTGATATTTTGCCACAACTTGGTCATCATCCCTTCGAAGAAGATCCTGCCAAAATCGCTCTTTTGATCAGAGAATTTCTCTCAAATTTAAAATGAAAGTCTTTTTCTTCACTCGACCTTAGTTTGAAAACACAATTCTGACTCCGCCCTTGATCTAGAAATTCACTCTACGATGGGACGTAAAAAGCCCAGTGAGTGCCGCTTTCAAGGCGTAGGTCTTAAGACCTTCATCGCAATTTACATACTTTGTGCGTGGCAAATCCACAACCAGTCCTCTGTCCTGTCAAGAATTCGTCTGACAAGTCGAATAGTACTTTGTTCAGGATGTTTGTATTTTGACTTCACCCGGTTCAGTAGGAGCCAGGGAGTTTGGTCAGACTCTCTTAACGAAATAACATCTCAGAAATGAGAAAGGAGGCGCTTCAAGGAAGAAATAAAGTACAAGGAAAGAAATTGTAATCTCAAACAATAGTACATCGGCTCGGACGCCGAACTCCACGCTAAAAAAATGGGGTCACGTAACAAGGAGGAAATTTTATGAAAAGTTTATTTTAAATAATTTAATTGGAGGATAGTATGGGTTTTCGTATATCAACAAACACGGCTTCGATCAATAGCCAAAGAAATTTGAATAACAGTCAGATAAACATTGATAGTAGCTTAGCTAAATTATCAAGCGGTTCCAGAATCAATAAAGCAGCTGACGATGCTGCTGGTCTCGCAATCAGTGAAAACTTGAAAGCGCAAATCAGATCAACTCGTCAAGCCAACAGAAACGCAAACGATGGTATCTCGCTCGTGCAAACTGCTGAGGGTGGTTTGAATGAGATCGGTAACATCATCGTTCGCCTTCGTGAGTTGGGTATCCAAGCTGCATCTGATACAGTAGGTGAGGCAGAAAGAGGATTCATTCATAAAGAGGTGGATCAACTTAAAAACGAGATGCAACGTATTTCTCAAGTAACAACTTGGGGTAAAACAAAGCTTCTTGACGGCAGCACACCGACTTACGACTTCCAAGTAGGTATTCAGAACAATGAATTCGAAGATCGTATCAGCTTTAAAGCCAATGAAAATGTGGCGACTCTTGATGCTTTGAATTTGTCTGGTCTAGATTACACTTCAAAAGAAGGCGCGCAGTCTTCTCTTGAATCCCTTGATAAAGCTCAAGAAAGTGTCAATGGTATGAGATCAAATCTCGGCGCTCTTCAAAATCGCCTTACATCAACAGTGAACAATTTGGGAGTTGCTGAAGAAAATATGTCAGCAGCAAACAGCCGAATTCGTGACACGGATGTAGCGAATGCGTCTGCCGAAATGACTCGTAACAATATCTTGTTACAAGCGAGCACTGCGGCTCTTGCTCAGGCAAACCAAAAGGACAACTTAGCTCTTAAATTGATCGGTTGATCTTAATTTTAATTACTAATAGCGATTGCGCTCGACCTCTTCTTTGGAGGTCGAGCTTCTGTTTCCAAAAACTGAATTAGTTGCAAGATAGCACAACAACTATAGGCAGTTGATTACCTCAAACGAGGTTTTTGTTCAAAACCAGCTACAAGGTGCTAGGTACAAAATAAAGAACTCGCTTTTGAGAAAACAGCTTAGAAAACAAAATGCCCTTAGGAGGCAACATGAAAAAACTTAGCTTTATATCAGTCCTCTGTTTTTTAACGACTTCTTGTGGCGGCGGCGGCGGGACCCCTTACTCTGCTCCGACTAACCCAAACAATGGTTCCTCAAGTACTCCTGGAGGACCCAGCTCAACAACTCCACCAACAAACAGCGCAACAACATGGGGCAATTTCAATTTTACAGCCAGCGTTTCGGGTGGCGCAAATTCAAGCTTTCAAACGGTTTCTATCAATACGACGAACAAAACAATCACCGTGAGCTTACCACTTCCATTTGATTCGACATTGGATGGCATTTTGGTAAATACACCACTTCCCCAAGTGAAGGGCGCAACTCTTGCCTTCACCCAACTTGCTGACGGCACCCCGGTTTTGACGGTGACCCTGCCTTTGAGCGCGATTGCGACAGGAGTTACTGGTCTGCCAACTTCGACACTTCCGGATGGCAGCCCCATTCCAGGAATGCCCGCCAGTTCAGAGCCTGAAGTCCAGGTTCAAGTTGGATCCGGCAAAATACCAGTATACGTCTATATTGGACAAATGTCGGTCGGGCTTTTCGTAAATACCCCATTTGACCCGATGATCGCGACTCAGTTTCAAATTAACGATGGTAGTGGCGACTCAGTGGGAGCCATTTACTCAATTCCTTACGTATCACCTAATAAAAACGGTGGATTTTTCCTGAATGTGAACGTGCCCAGCCAATATACGCAACTCATCTTGAGCAACATCTAGGTCTGATCTTCATCTCGAATGACTTCGCAGGGGTCTTGGCAACAAGGCTCCTTTTTTATTGCCTCTTCCAAGTCTGAATCTAAAAAGCTGCCAGGCGTCTGAGGCATTTTTTTGCTAGGCAAGGTGTTGAATATTGGTTTAAATTAGGGAGTCTTAATTTGAAATAAAAAATAACTCTGACGTTTAACAAGTAAACGAAGAGTGATGTCATATAAGGAGATGGTCATGGCAAAGAAGAAAAAGAAAGCGGCAAAGGCTACTAAAAAAGCAGCCAAAACAACAAAAAAGGCGACCAAAAAAGCCGCTAAGAAAACCACTAAAAAAGCTGCGAAGGCTACAGCAAAAAAAGCGACTAAAAAAGCTGCAAAAGCTACAAAAAAAGCCGCTCCTGCTAAAAAGGCTGCGACTAAAAAAGCCGCAACTAAAAAAGCAGCTCCTAAGCACCACGATGCTCACGATCAACACGATCATAATCCTGTCGCCCACGACACTGGCGCACAAACAACTCTCGGTGGCCTTGAAGAAGAGCTCGATGACGAAGGCTTCGGAAACACTGAAGTTGAACATTTTGAAGAAGAAGATAGCGAAGACGAAGAAGTTGAAGGCGACGACGACGAAGGCTATTTTTAATTTTTAGAAAAATTTTGATTTGATAAAAAAAAGGGAAGCATTGCGCTTCCCTTTTTAATTTTTAACTACAGCTTAGCTTCTGATTTAGCATGAGCTGAGTACTTCTCAAACTCACCGTACTCATGAAGTTTGTTGTACAAGGTCTTGATGGTAATTCCGAGCGCATTGGCCGCTTGAGTTTTATTACCCTCGAAATGATTCAAAGCTTTAATGATAAAACTTTTCTCTAAGTTATAAAGAGTAATTGTTGGATCGTAATCATCACTCATGATTTTGCTCTCAGGATTGATAATATTCTCTGGCAAATCGCCCGTCATGATGGTGTGGCCATCAGCTAAGATCTGCAAACGTTCACAGACGTTTTGCAACTCACGAATATTTCCTGGCCAATCATAGCGCACCAATAATTTCATAGCATCTTCGCTCATCACGCGCCCGCGATTGAGGATGCGGTGATTGCCGCGTGAAAGAAAATAATCGACAAGCATCGGAATATCTTCTTTACGACGACGCAGTGGCGGAGCCAGCAAAGTGATCGTGTTGATACGATAGTAAAGATCTTCTCGAAAGACACCTTTAGTCACATCGACATCGAGTTCACGATTGGTCGCAGAGATCAGACGAATATCAACTTTGATTGGGTCTTTTCCACCCACTCGAATGATTTCACCTTCTTGAATAAAGCGTAAAAGTTTCGCTTGAATTCCAGGCGTGAGCTCACCAATTTCGTCTAAGAAAAGTGTTCCGCCGCTGGCTGCCTCAGCAAGACCAATCTTACGAGTGTAGGCTCCTGTAAAGGCACCCTTTTCATGACCAAATAATTCGCTCTCTAATAAAGTCTCACGTAAAGCGCCACAATTGATGGCAACAAAAGGCCTTGAACTTCTTTGGCTTCTCTCATGGATAGCTCGAGCCACTAATTCTTTACCAGTTCCGCTTTCTCCCAAAATAAGGATGGTTGCTCCAGACGGAGAAACTCGGTCTATCATCTTCATCAAATTTTTCATGATTTCAGATTTATAGACGATGGATTTAGGCTCCATGATGGGATGCCTAGAAGTAGAATCTCCAGATATTTGTGCCATGCTCGCTGGAGTTGGCAAGATCGGAGTGTTTTCAGTTTGTGACATATACGTACCGCCTTTTCATGTTAAATGTCAGTTGCTTGGCTTTGCGTCATCGGTCGAGGTCTAAAAATAATGCCCTGCAACAGGAGGAAAATTACACGGTGTATAAAAAATATGCAAGCAATTTTTTCAAGAGTTCAGATAACATATAAATAATTTCATTCAAGGTGACGTTTAATGGCACTAAAAAATGCACCCAATTTTCGGCACCTGATTTTGCAATTCCTTAAGCACTTGGAATTAGTGGAGTCATGCTCACCCCACACTTTGCGCGCCTACAAACTCGATCTTCAGCAGGCCTTTGAAAAATATTTCGCGGCAAAATTTGAGCCAGAAAAATATATCGAGCTTTGCCGAATCGCCATGAGTTCATGGGCCCGACTTTCAACAAATAGTCGCAATCGCAAGCTCGGAAGCCTCAAAAGCTTCACTGGTTTTTTATTCGATCAAGGATTGACGTCAGAGGATTTGCGCGTTTTTCTTCAAGGACCCAAGAGCCAACAAAAACTTCCTCATTTTATTTCGGTCGACGAAGCCATTTCGCTGCTTAAACAAATCAAGTCCGAACGAGACCTCGCAAAAGATGAAGCCACCCGCCTGCTGATCTCTCGAGATTATTTACTTGTGCTTTTACTTTATGGCGGAGGCCTACGAGTGAGTGAGGCTTGCGAACTCAAAGCAAAAAATATCCTCTTCGAAAAAAATATTATCCGTATTCGCGGCAAAGGAAACAAAGAGCGCTTGGTGGCACTTGCACCCATTGTGATGAAAGAACTTAAAGCGGCCACCAAAAATGAGAATTCAATTTGGGGTGAACTAGAGTTAACCACTCGCAAGGCTTATGAACGCGTTCGCTACTGGGGCCAACGCGCGGGAATCACCACGCCGCTACATCCACATGCCCTCAGACACAGCTTTGCAACTCACCTGCTCAGCAGCGGAGCAAATTTAAGAAGCCTGCAAGAACTTCTCGGGCACCGCTCACTGACTGCGACGCAAAAGTACACGCATATTTCGACCCATCAGCTCTCCGAAATGATGGAGAAACACCATCCACTTTCTTCTCAACAAAATAAAAAATAGATAGGGCTGCCCAACGCGCCAATTATAAAAAGATAGCCTTTCAAAGTGGTCTGAGCGATATTTTATAGATCATGCACAAAGCTATATTTTTTGACCGCGACGGAACCCTCATTGTCGATAAAGTTTATTTAAATGATGTCGCACAAATCGAATACTTGCCTGGAGTTTTCACTGCACTCAAGCGCCTTCAAGAAGCTGGCTTTATCTTTGTGATCGTCACCAATCAATCCGGTGTCGCACGCGGCATCGTCAGCCTCAGCAATTTAGAATTGATTCATCAAAAAATAGCTGCTGATTTTGCAAAAAATGGGATTCGTTTTTCTGGATTTTATTTTGCTCCCCATTCTGTTGAAAGTAATCATCACACCCGAAAGCCAAACCCGGGGATGCTAGTATGACGGATGTCGAGGCTGGCAAGCGCGCCGGCACACGCACTATCTTACTCCCTGGTGTGGATCATCCCGAGAATTCTCAATTTGAGAAACCAACAGCTTTTGTCCCAGATTTGCTGGCCGCTAGCGACTTTATTTTAAAACACTTGGCCTAGCTGTCTAGCAACAACGTCCCATAAATAGTCGCGTAAACAAAGTTCTCGTAAAGATCAAAAAAAATTTATTTTTTGCCTGATTCCATTTGAGGTCGAAGTCCCAAATTCCGATAACTTAGAGTGCAATGAATCATGATTAATGTGGAACGTGGAGGGACCTATGCTGTTAAGAGCGTCCAAAATGCTTTTTGTTGTTTTAAGCTTCACTCTTTTATCTGCTGAAAATGCTTTTTCAGCCTGCGGAAAATTTGTCGTCGCAAAGGGTGTTGTACAGGTTGAAGTCCTCAAGACAAAACTTGTTGAAAGAGCAAAAATCAATACCGAAATTTGCGCCGGAGATACCGTTTCTGCCGGAGCCGATTCACGAGCCAAAATCGTGATGGTCGACGGCAACGAACTCAATATTTCTCCAGACTCAAAAATGACTATCGAGGGCTATGAATACCAACCCGACCAGGGCCAGAAAAAAGTTTTGCTCAATGTTTTATTTGGTAAGGTTCGAGCCAATGTAAAACAGAAGTATGATGATCAACCCAAGGATTCGACCTCAAATAGCTTTCAGGTGAAAACCAAATCAGCTGTTGCCGGAGTCCGCGGAACTGACTTCTTGACCTCTTTTGATAATACGAGTGGTAAATCTGAAGTGGTTACCTTTTCAGGTAAGGTCGATGTCGGCCAGCCAGGACCCAATGGTCAAATCGCCAATGCAGTTTCAGTAGGTGCCGGACAAAAAACTTCAGCTGCGCCAAACCAGCCGCCTTCTACTCCAACCGCAGTACCGCCAGGCGAGCTTAAACAGCTTAACAATTCAACAAATGCATCAACTGCTCAATCAGGCAACGCTGGCGGAAGCTCTTCAAATGCAACGGGTGGTAAAAACTCACAAGCCAGCAACAGCAGTAGTTCGTCTTCTTCAAGTGCTAACAGCTCGTCTAGTTCTTCTTCGGGCTCGAGTGGTTCCTCTGCAAGCAGCTCTTCGTCAAGTACTTCTTCTTCTAGCACAGCCGCTAGTACGGGTGCTCCCGCTCCTGATCGCGCACCCGCAACAGACAACTCAGCTCCGGCGCCAGCTGCTCCGGCTCCGTCCGCAGCTGCACCAGCGCCACCGGCAGGTGCATCGGCAACTGTATCAATGAACTCCATGACTCCAACAACCGCTCTCGACGGTGGTGGTGGTGTGGCGCCTTCTTCTGCACCTCCCCCTCCCCCGACAGTTGCGCTCCCTCCGGTGCCTATTCTTCCTCCGGTAGCAGCCCCATTTCAGCCGCCTCCTTGTGCATTTTGCAATGCCGCCGTTCAGGCTGGCGGCCCTGCAAATCTCAATATTGCGATAACCACGCACAAATAATTTATCTCTGATTGCGGCAATTTATATCG
>Ga0206857_1038_pt1 | contig 30992 bp, 26 predicted proteins | sample Alteio_BWOrgCont_49_FD_152865 | JGI IMG/M metagenome (GOLD analysis project Ga0206857, IMG submission 152865) | Enriched cells from forest soil in Barre Woods Harvard Forest LTER site, Petersham, Massachusetts, United States -... | ecosystem: Environmental > Terrestrial > Soil > Temperate forest >...
AGACGCCCTGGCCTGCGACCCGGTATCCGCTTTTGGTGGTGTAATTATTGCAAATGATGAAATAGATGCCGAAACTGCTACCGAAATAAGCAAAATATTTTACGAGGTTTTGATAGCCCCTGCATACACAGATGATGCGATTTCAATACTAAAAGAGAAAAAGAACCGTATTATACTGATCCGCCAGCCGGTACAGTTACCGGCCAAACAATTTAAAACGCTGCTTAACGGGGTAATTGAGCAGGACAAAGACGAAGTGATAGAAGGCCCGGAACAAATGACAACTGTGACAAACAGGCAACCAACAAAACATGAACTCAGGGATTTGTTTTTCGCGAATAAAGTAGTGAAGCATACCAAATCAAATACCATTGTTTTTGCCAAAAACAACCAGCTGATGGCCAGCGGGGTAGGACAAACTTCGCGGGTTGATTCATTGAAACAGGCCATTATTAAGGCAGAAAGCTTTGGTTTCGATCTTCATGGTGCAGTGATGGCATCGGATGCTTTTTTTCCTTTTCCTGATTGTGTTGAATTGGCCGCAGATGCTGGAATTTTGGCCGTACTGCAGCCAGGTGGGTCAATAAATGATAAACTTTCTATTGCAATGTGCGATCAGAAAAATATCGCCATGGTAACAACCGGGGTACGTCATTTCAAACACTAAATATTAACACTAATTACACGAATTTATACGAATTACACTAATTTAAATAAACACGAATTGATATGAATACGTATAAATAAACACTAATTTTAGAAAATGGGAATAATTACCGCCTTGCACCAATTTGTGCAAATCAATTCATTAAAATTAATGTACATTCGTGATAATTCGTTCTTTTATAATTAATTTTCAAGTAAAACCAGATGGGTCTATTTAATTTTTTTACACAAGAAATCGCTATTGATTTAGGTACCGCAAATACCCTTATAATACATAATGATAAAGTTGTTGTTGATGAACCTTCTATCGTGGCGTTCGACAGAACAACCAATAAAGTAATTGCCATTGGCCGCCAGGCTATGCAGATGGAAGGTAAAACGCATGATAATATCCGTACTGTACGCCCTTTAAAAGACGGTGTAATTGCCGATTTTAATGCTGCTGAGCATATGATACGCGGCATGATAAAAATGATAAACCAGGGCAAAGGATGGTTTTTCCCATCTTTGCGTATGGTGATCTGTATCCCATCAGGTATTACCGAGGTTGAGAAACGTGCAGTGCGCGACTCTGCCGAAATTGCAGGCGCTAAAGAGGTTTACCTTATCCATGAGCCTATGGCTGCTGCGGTAGGTATCGGTATTGATGTGGAAGAACCTATGGGCAATATGATCATTGATATTGGCGGCGGTACTACTGAAATTGCGGTTATTGCCCTTTCTGGTATAGTTTGCGATCAGTCTATCCGCGTTGCAGGCGATAACTTCGACTCTGATATTGTACAATATATCCGCCGCCAGCATAATATTATGATTGGTGACCGTACTGCCGAAAAAGTTAAGATTGAAGTTGGTGCAGCATTGCCGGAACTGGCAGATCCACCGCCGGATTTTGCAGTGCAGGGCCGCGATCTGATGACCGGTGTCCCTAAACAGATCATGCTTTCTTATACAGAGATAGCCCATTGCTTAGATAAATCAATTTCGAAAATTGAAGAAGCTATCCTTAAGGCACTGGAAATTACCCCGCCTGAATTATCGGCAGATATTTATCAAACCGGTATATATTTAACCGGCGGCGGCGCTTTGCTGCGCGGTTTGGATAAACGTATAGCTGCCAAAACCAAACTGCCCGTTCATGTGGCCGAAGACCCGCTGCGCGCTGTAGTCCGCGGAACAGGCACAGCGCTTAAAAATATTGGGAATTTTAAATTTTTAATGCAATAGGTTAGTGATTAGTTAACTGGAGATTAGAGATTAGTTGTTTAGCGGCGAATGTGGCAGATTTTAATATTAAGGGCTAACCTATTATTACGGGATATTTAACAATGAATTCTTTTACGGATCTCGAAGTTTGGAAGAAAGCCAGGATTTTACGTAACAACATAACTGATTTAGTTAAATGTTTCCCTGCGGAAGAGAAATATCGATTAAGTGATCAAATCATCCGCTCTTCGCGGTCAATAGGAAATAATATAGCGGAGGGGCATGGCAGATTTCATTATGCGGATGCAGCCAAATTCCTGCTGAATGCCCGCGGTTCAGCAGCGGAGACAATAGACCATCTTTTTATTGCTATGGATAATAATGTTATTGACGAAAATGTATTTAATTCTTTTAAATACGATTGTGAGGAATGTATGAAAATGATCAACGGCTATATTAACTTTTTAAGAAAACAATCAGATAGTAAACCTAATCTCTAACTACTAATTAATACGTTTGTCTTAACTAATCTCTAATTAACTAATCTCTAATCTCTAACCATGCGTAACCTCTGGATATTTATCAGTAAGTACAACGCATTTTTTTTATTCCTTATTTTTGAGGTATCCTCGCTCATCATCTATATAAAATATAATTCTTTCCAAAAGGCAGTATTTATTAATTCATCCAATGAAGTTACCGGCAACCTGTATGCAAGGGTTAATGAATTTTACAGGTACCTGTCCTTAAAAGATGTTAATGATAGTTTGGCGCGTGAAAACGCACGATTACGCAACCAGCTTAAGTCTTCCTTTTATGTGGATACTGTTACCAGGCATAAGGTAACGGATACGGTTTACAAACAGCAATATGAATATATTGTAGCTAAAGTGATCAATAACTCGGTTAACCGCAGCAATAATTACCTCACCATTAACTGTGGCGGTAAACAGGGTATCGCAAAAGGTATGGGTGTTATGTGCGATAAAGGGATTGTTGGAAAAGTAGTATATGTTTCTGATCATTTTGCTGTTGTGCAATCCTTATTGCATAAAGATTCGCAGTTTAGCGCCATGCTGGCAAATAATAAAGAAATAGGATACGTTGCATGGGGTGATGATATGGACCCGCATAAAGGTGTGCTGAAAGATGTATCAAACAATGCCCTGCCCAAATTAGGCGAGCTGGTAGTAACTTCGGGCTACTCACTCTTCCCGGAAGGCATACCTATTGGCAAAATAAGCAACCTGCACACTAAGGCAGGCGGCCTGCTATTAAATATGGAGTTAACGCTTGCCGTTGATTTTAGCAAACTGCAATACGTAAACGTGGTGGATAATAAATTTGCCAAAGAGCAGGAGGGATTGGAGGCCCAGCAAAAAAAGGATGAGTAAAAGCATCGTTATTAATTTGGTAAGGTTTATACTATTGGTTTTTATACAGGTTTTTTTGCTTAAAAATATCTCTCTGTATAATCTCTCTACCCCTTATATTTATATCCTGTTTATTTTATTGCTGCCATTTGAAACGCCAAATGTGTTATTGTTTGCGCTGGCATTTATACTGGGCTTAACCATCGACGCCTTTTATGATACGCCTGGTTTAAACGCGGCCTCATGTGTTATACTTGCATTTCTACGTATCATATTTATCAACCTTACTGTTCAGAAGGATGGCTTTGACAACGAACCCGAACCCACATTAAGTATAATGGGTTTCAGATGGTTTTTTACCTATATCTTAATCCTGACGCTTGTCCATCATTTTTTCCTCTTCAATTTTGAAACCTTTAACTTTTCCCAACTTCAATATACACTAAGCCGGGTTGTATTGAGTTCATTATTTACAGTATTTTTAATATTAATTTCGGGTTTGTTATTTTTCAGAAGGAAAGAGCGTAAATGAACAGTTTTTTTGAGCGACGCTACGTTATAGCAGGTATTTTTATAACCATATTTATTATACTGCTGGCCAGGTTATTTTATATCCAGATAATTGACGACCGTTATGCAATTTATGCAAATAAAAATGTACGCCACCAGATTATACAGTACCCCGCCCGGGGCCCTATTTTAGACCGCAACGGAAAAATACTGGTCCAAAACCAGCCGTTTTATGATATTATGGTTACACCAAGGCAGGTTAAACCTTTTGATACTGTTGAATTTTGCAAATTGTTAGGTATTGACAGGGCGGGTTTTGATAAGCGATGGGCGAAGGCCATGAAATATTCGCCCAATCTTTCTTCACCTTTCGAAAAACAGATCCCTGCAGAGGTTTTTGCTTCCTTGCAGGAACGTTTATCCGAATTTCCCGGCTTTGATAAATCAACGATATACCTGCGCACCTATCCTGATTCGGTCGCCGCCCAGTTCCTTGGGTATATTGGCGAGGTAACTGACAGGGATATTAAACGTTCGCAAGGATATTACCATTCCGGCGAATATATTGGCGTTACAGGGGTTGAAAGATCATACGATGCCGTTTTAAGGGGAAAAAGGGGCGTTCAAAATTGGATGTATGATTCCCGCAATAGACCTAAAGGGCGTTATGCTAATGGTTTATATGATACGGCAGCAGTAGCCGGGCAGCGGTTAACCTCCTCACTGGATATTGATATACAAAAGCTGGGCGAACACCTGATGCAAAACAAGCTGGGGAGCATCGTAGCGATAGAGCCTTCAACCGGCGAGATATTGTGTTACGTGAGCAGCCCAACCTATGACCCCAACCTGATGGTAGGCCGCCAACGGGGGAATAACGCAGCGAAATTATACGCCGATGCTTATGATCCTTTTTTTATCAGGCCGATACAGGCAAAATATCCGCCCGGTTCTTCCTTTAAACCTATAAGTGCACTTATTGCTTTGCAGGAGGGGGTTATTACGCCGCAAACCACCTATTACTGTCCCGGTTATTACCAGGCAGGCAACCGGCGGATACCCTGTAATAATGGGGAAGCACACGGCACAGTGAATTTAAGTAGTGCGGTGGCGCTGTCATGCAATGGCTATTTTTCCATGGTGTTCCAAAAACTACTTGACCGCGATGGCAGCAAGCAAACGGAAGCAACTTTTGCCAATTGGCGCGCCAATGTCAATAAATTTGGTTTAGGCACAAAACTCGATCTTGATATGCCCGGCGAATCGCGGGGGAATGTACCTACCAACCTGCATTACGATAATATTTACAAGCGTGGCGGGTGGCGTTCAAGTACCATTATCTCACTTGCAATAGGCCAGGGCGAACTGGAGGCCACGCCATTGCAAATGGCTAATATTGAATGTACCATAGCCAACCATGGCTATTATTATAAACCACATTTAATTAAAGCCATAGGTGCACAAAACATTATTAAGAAGGAATATACCCAAAGAAATTATGTAGGGATTGATTCGCAATACTTTGAGCCTGTTATAAACGGGATGCAGGCCGTGGTTGAGCGTGGCACGGCTATACGGTCGCAAATACCCGGCATTGTGATGTGTGGAAAGACCGGTACTGCACAAAACCCTCACGGCGAGTCACATTCGGTATTTGTTGCTTTTGCCCCGCGGGATCATCCTAAAATAGCTATTGCGGTTGTAGTTGAAAACTCGGGCGAGGGTGCGCATTGGGCAGCCCCTATCGCAAGCTTTATAGTTGAAAAATATTTAAGGGGAAGCATATCGCCCCGTGAATCGGGAATTACAGTTGACTATTATGCCAACGCGAACCGTATGCCGGATACCGCCGCTTACCTGCATGGTGTGAAGCGAAAGCCATCGGGCACAATAAGTCATAGGCTGAAACAGGATTCGATAAAGAAAAGCTTAAAGGGCCTGAAAAGCGCATCCGATAAAAACAAAAAAGATTCGTCAACCAGGGTTTTAGCAGCCCAGCCAATAAACAAGGAAGATGAATAACCAGCGCAGTTTCTTTTTTAATGTTGACTGGGTAACCGTGTTTATTTACCTGGCGCTGTGTACCATCGGCTGGTTTAATATCCATGCGGCGGTATTTGATGAAAAGCATCCCAGTATTATTGATTTTGCTACCAATTATGGGAAGCAATTTGTTTTTATTATGGTTTCTATTGTTGTAGGTACAATAATTCTATTGCTCGAGAGCAGGTTTATAACCGCTTTAGCGCCTGTTTTTTATGTAATAACCACAATATTACTTTTACTTGTATTAGTTATAGGGCGTAATGTTGGCGGCAATATGGCCTGGATATCTTTGGGCGGAGGGCTCAGGTTACAGCCGGCGGAGTTTGCAAAATTTTCTACCTGCCTGCTTTTAGCCCGTTACCTGAGTGGCCCAAATGTACGTATAGCAGAATTACGGTCATTTTTTATTGCTGTGGCGATAATAGGGTTTCCAATGCTATTGATCATGCTGCAGCCTGATGTAGGCTCGACCCTTGTTTTTTACTCCCTAATTTTTGTTTTGTACCGCGAAGGCCTATCACCTTATTTCCTGGTGATAAGCGCTTTATTTATCGTGCTTTTTTTAACGTCAATTTTATTTAGCCCGTTATACGTAATTGCTGCAATAAGCATCCTTTCTTTACTTATGTTATTGTTGTTCCGTAAAAACAGGCGGCTGGTAGCAACCATACTTACTGTGCTTGCAATTTGTATAGCCTTTGTTTTTAGTGTTAAATTTATTTATACCCGTGTTTTACAGCCTCACCAAAAGGTACGCATTGATATTGTATTAGGTATTAAAAGCGATTTGAAGGGTAAAGGATATAATGTAAACCAATCAAAAATTGCTATTGGTTCCGGTAAAATGTGGGGCAAGGGCTATTTGCATGGCACCCAAACAAAATACGCCTTTGTACCCGCCCAAAGCACAGATTTTATTTTTTGCACCGTTGGGGAGGAATGGGGCTTTGCCGGTTCGATAGTAGTTTTAGGTCTGTTTTTATTCCTGATATTAAGGATAATCTTTATCGCCGAAAGGCAACGATCGCCATTTTCACGTATATATGGTTATGGCGTAGTTTCCATTATATTTTTCCATGTGTTTATAAATATTGCCACTACTATAGGTTTGGCGCCCGTAATAGGTATCCCGCTGCCATTTATCAGCTACGGCGGCTCATCGCTATTAAGTTTTACAATGTTGCTATTTGTACTGCTTAAGCTGGACTCGAACAGGATGGGGATTGTCTAAGCCAGTTCATAGTTCATAGTTGATAGTTCATGGTAGCTGCATTTATAGCTACGAACTATGAACTATTAACAATGAACCCCTACGCATATCGTCTTTTCAAAAGTTCGTAAAACTTTTCAGTTGTTGCAGGCTTGCTATCCCAGTTGTTTTTAAGTACATAATTGGTTTTCAAAAAGCGCATGGCTTCATCAAAGGTGTTAAAGCGGTTCAGTATTTCTATTGCTTCGCTATAAGCCAGGTTGTAGCCATTAAACAAATCTTTTACATAAAGCAATTTATCATTTAGTGTAATAGCCAGTTTAATGTCACTTATAGGTTTCACATTTAACTCATCCGTTCTTGCTATTCCCTTGTCGCCTAATTGTGATGAAATTTTTTGATTGATAGTAAGTATTTCCTCCTCTGCTGCTATCACATTGGTTTGGGGTTCCCACTTATTGTTAACCGATACTGCTTCCTTTTTTTCATCCTGGTAATTGATCGCTTCAGGCCTAACAGGCTGATCGGTTTTTCCTTCCACTTCAACTGTTTCATTTTCACCAGGGATACTTTCATCTTCTTCATCCCAGTTTTGATTCTCATCTAAAATCAATTCATGCCTGATAGTTTCAGGTTCTTCTTTGGCCCCGGTCAGTGCCTCCGGATCCATATAAACCAGGGGACCTGGCTTTTCTTCACGGTCTTCGTTTTTTATAAAATGTATTTCAACAGGTTTAAACGGCGGCTTTACAGGCATTTCCTCCATTGCCCCGTTATCAGGCTTCATTTGCTGAACTACAGGCTCAAAGTATTTGTGTTCGTAGGTTGTTTCAGTTTTTTCAACCGGCGGCTTTTCAGCGGGCGGTTTTTCAGCGGGCGGTTTTTCGACCTGCGGGTTTTTAATTTTACTGTTTTGTAAATTGAGTTTGCGTAAAATCTCAATGTGGTCTGTCAGGAAATGGGCATTAGATACAAAAAGTTCAAGTTCCAGGTCGTTTAAATCTTCCGTTACCGTTTTAAGGTATTCGTATTGGTCATTAAGCTCCTGTATAATCCCACCTATCTTATTAAATACTTCCTTTTGCTTCATGTTCAATATTAGAAATGCTGATCAAAAATAAGATTAAATTCTGATATTTGTTGTTAGTCAATAGTCACTGGTCATTTGCTTCGCGTCACTGGTCATTGCGTCATTAGTAATATCTCTAAACAATAACCCAATGACCAGTGACGCGCAGCAAATGACCAATGACCAGTGACGCGAAGCAAATGACCAATGATATACGAAGATGTTTTTAAACGGAAAAGTGAGCTTGGCGGGAGCATTGAGGTTATTTGCGGTTCAATGTTTTCGGGTAAAACGGAAGAATTGATCAGGAGATTAAACCGCGCCCGGATCGCGAAACTAAAGGTAGAAATATTCAGCCCGAAGACAGATACGCGATATATGGAAAATGCCCTTGTATCACATAATGCAAATTCCATTCCTTCAACGCCTGTTGAAAATGCATCGTCTATATTGCTGCTTGCAAGTGATGTTCATGTAGTAGGTATTGACGAGGCGCAGTTTTTTGATGCAGAATTGCCAGAAGTATGTAATGTATTAGCGAATAAAGGCGTACGGGTAATTGTTGCGGGCCTTGATATGGATTTCAGGAGGCATCCTTTTGGCCCCATGCCAGCAATCATGGCAATTGCCGATTCAGTAACTAAACTACAGGCTGTATGCGTTCAATGCGGTAATCCTGCTTTATACTCTTACAGGCTGGTTGCAGATGAAAGTAAAATTTTACTTGGCGAAAAAGAAAGTTATGAGCCACGGTGCCGGATTTGCTTCCACGCAATTCAATAAAATAAAACCAGTATTTAAAACAAAAGCCATACTATTTGTTGTTATGTAATAAAACCGATTTAAAAGATCATGGCCCAAAAAATACTGGTAATTGAAGATGATAAAGATGTAAGGGAAACCATTGTTTATATACTTGAGGATCATAAATACGAAGTGATATCTTCTGCTGATGCTAAAATTTTAAAATCATTACACCATTTTGAGCCTGACATTATAATAATGGATAATTGGCTAACCGAATGGAAAAGTGATGCCAACGGGCAACAACTTAGCCGGCAGTTAAAATTAAACCCTGCAACAAGCCATATCCCTGTAATAATTATTTCGGCGATGAGCAATATAAAAGAAATTGCCGAGGCAGGGCTTGCAGACGCCTACCTGCAGAAGCCATTTGATGTGGTCAGCCTGATAGACATGGTGAAAAAATTTATTAAATCACCGATTTAACATATTTCCCCTTTAATTTTAATGAATAAATTAATACTTTTACCGCGGGGAAGTTATATGCCAGTTTTGACATATTTTTTCTGATGATTTTTTAGTTTCTGCTCCCTGTACAGAAAACCAAAAAATCAGTTTAAATTAAAACCAATTATTATAGAAGGAAAAGATATGAATATTAGAAATTTGTACTTATTACTGATCGGTATATTGCTAATCGGGTCTACTTCATGCAAGAAAACGCCCGTTGTCAACCCCAACACCGGGAACGTTACCGGAACTACTACAACTACCGGTAAGGATGTGCCGGCAGGCGCAGGCGATGGGGTTACTTATATTAATAATGGCACATCGGCCATATTTAATTTATATGCACCGGGTAAAACATCAGTTGTCCTTACAGGTGATTTTAACAACTGGTCACTCGATGCTACCAAATATTCCATGACAAATTCTACTGATGGCACACGCTGGTGGATACAGATAGATAATCTTAATCCGGCTACTGAATATGCCTATCAATATTACATAGATGGCTCTATAAGGGTAGCCGATCCTTATAGTCATAAAATACTTGACCCTGTAAATGACCCCTTTATACCTGCCAGTGTATATCCTAATTTAAAACCATATCCCGCCGGTGCAACGGGCATAGTCGGTGTTACACAGGGCACACCAACCCCATATACCTGGCAAACCACTTCATTTACCAGGCCTGCCCCTAAAAACCTGGTTGTTTATGAATTGCTGGTGCGTGATTTTGTTGCCACCCATAGCTATCAAACGCTAACAGATACCCTTAACTACCTGGTAAACCTGGGCGTAAATGCTATTGAACTGATGCCGATAAATGAATTTGAAGGAAATGACTCATGGGGTTATAATTCAAATTTTATGTTTGCGCTTGATAAATATTACGGAACCCCAAATGCTTATAAAGCTTTTGTTGATGCCTGCCATTCAAAAGGGATCGCTGTAATACAGGATATAGTTTTGGAAGATCAGTTTGGCTCGTCGCCAATGGTACAGATGTATTGGAATGCCGCAGCCGGCCAGCCCGCAGCAAACAGCCCATGGTTTGACCAGACAACCATGCACCCTGATGGTGTAGGCTATCAACTGAACCATCAAAGCGCTGCAACCCAATATTTTGCTGAAAATGTGATGAAGTACTGGATGCAGGAATATAAGATAGATGGTTTTAGGTTTGATGAAGCAAAAGGATATACACAAACTAACTCGGGAAACGTTTCTACCAGTGCTACTGAGGCCGCCTGGGCTGCCTACGATGCAAGCAGGGTTGCTTTATGGACAAAGTATAATGCTTACATGAAAAGCCTTGACCCTAATTTTTATGTGATATTAGAAATGTTTTCTGCTAACCAGGAAGAAGCAGTATATGCTAATGAGGGTATGATGATGTGGACAAACCTGAGTACTCCTGGCGAACAGGCTACAATGGGCTATGCTACCAATCCAAGCTGGGATATTTCGGGATTATTTTATGATGGTTATGGGTTTACTGTGCCTTATGCCTTAGTAGCTTACTTTGAAAGCCATGACCAGGAAAGGCTGCAGTATCAAAATGAAACTTACGGCAATAGTTCCGGGAGTTATAATACGCAAAATATCCCAACAGGACTACAGCGTGATGAAATGGGCGCCGCTTTCATGTTTTCGTCTCCCGGCCCTAAAATGGTATGGCAGTTTGGTGAATTGGGCTATGATTATTCCATTAATTACAATGGTAGAACGGGCGATAAACCAATTTTATGGAATTATGACACTGATCCAAACAGAAGGCATTTGTATGGCGTTTATTCCAAAATGATAAACATGAAGATCAAGAACCCGGTTTTTACTACAACAACTTTTACTTACAATCTTACAGGGGCTGTTAAATTTATTCAATTGCTTGATCCCACAAATACCGCGAATGTTGAAGTGATAGGCAATTTTGATGTAGTTCCATCCCAGGCTTCGATAAATTTTCCATCAACAGGCACCTGGTATGATAATCTTAACGGTACAAGTATTAATATTACCTCGTTACCTTATAATGTTACCCTTGCGCCTGGTGAATATCATTTGTACAGCAGTACGCCTTTAAATCAATAAAACGGGAAGAGAAAACTTACGAAGTTTCTAAATCTTCGTAAGTTTTTTCATGCTACTTCCCAAAATCGTAAAACTTCCACTTTGTAACAAAATCCCTGTCTAACTTTTGGTTGGTGAGTGTTGCCCTAACCATTTCAATGGGCATGGTATTTTCCTTCATTACGGCATCATGAAATTGTTTGTAGGTCATTTTGCCGCTGTCAACCAGTTCTTTTTTAAGAGCCATCAATTGTAAGCCGCCAACAAGATAAGCTACCTGGTAAAGCGGGCTGTAATCACCTTTAAAAGAGCGGCGCACTTCTCCTTCCGCATTGGCCCGTTCGTGGCCAACCCTGTCAACCAAAAAGTCAATGCATTGCTGTGGCGTCCAGTTGCCGAGGTGATAATTTAGGGAGAAGATAATGCGTGCGCAGCGGTGCATCCGCCAAAACAACATGCCGACACGTTCTTCGGGTGTTTGCGCAAAACCCTGGTCGTAAAGCAGCAACTCCCAATATAATGACCATCCTTCTATCCAGAAAGGCGTATAAAATGCATTGCGGTAGGCTTTATAACGGCTGTTCATAAAATACTGCAGGTTATGGCCTGGCAAAAGTTCATGCTGCACCGTTCCTCTTGAAAAATATGGGTTATTGCCGCGCATGCTCATCAGTTTATCCTCCTCGTTCATGGTATTTGTAGGATAGCTGATCTGGATCTCACTGCCACCTAAAAAGAAAGGGTTTACTAATTGCGCCTGGGGCGTCATCATTGTCATTCCCCAGGTTTCTTCGGCCAATGGCGGGATTGTGATCAGGTCGTGTGCTTTTATAAAAGTTAGGGCATCATTATATAGTTTCAATATTTCTTCGGGCTGTTTACCTGCGGGGACATAACTGTTTTTCACTTTTTCCAGTGCTTTATGCCAGTCGTTGCCAAAGCCCATTTCTTGCGAAGCTTTCAGCATTTCCTTGTCGCAAAAGACAAACTCCTTATTAGCCAAAGCAATCAGTTCCTCGGGCGTGTAAGGGATCATTTCTGCTTTTAACTGGCGTATCAATTCATCCCGGCCTACCGGTACGCCCTTTATACCACTGCTGTCGGGCTTTTGAGTCGTATTTATTTTGCCTTTGCTATAGATCAGCGTTGCATAAACATTTAAAGCGGAATCAAGGTTTTTATAGGGCTTGGGTACCCACCAGCTAAAGTCAGGATCGTAACCGGAGTAAAAATCATAAAAACTTTTCAGCCTGCTTCGTAAACCAAGTACGGCAGCTTTTCCTTTACGGGCCAATGGCATGTCGATTGACGAAACCGACCCGAACGATGCCTTGGACGTATTCAACGCTTTTAAAATAGTATTGAGCTGCAAAGCCACGTCCTGCCCGTTTAAGAAGATGCCCCGCCGGCGTTTTTTTTCCAATTGGTAAATATCATCGGCAAAGGGTATATAGGCGCTGATCTTGTTATATTCATCATCATCAAGCTTTAATGCCCCGAGGTCGAAAACAATTTCTTTTTTTAGTAGGATATAATCTACCTTACCATAAATGCTCATACTGTCAAAATCGGCCTGTTTTAGTTTTTCAAGATAATCGCTGCTGATTTCGGCCAGGCGTTTTCTTTCTTCGGGAGAGGTTTGTACAGATTGATCTTCATAGCCATCAATTTTGGTATAAGGTGAATAAAAGTCCCTGATGGCATTAATATCCTGCCCGTATTGAATAATTAAACCCGAAACTTCGCTCGCTTGCTCATATAACGAAGCGTTATTCGAAGAAACCTGTGCCCTCGATTGATACTGTATAGATATCAAGTATAGAAAAGTAATTGAAACGAAAATAAATTTAAAACTTGCCGGTAAATTTTTATTTAACATTGACGATGGAATTGAATGATGAAATTGAAGGAAATATAGCACATATTTTGCGGTGATTAAAATATGCTGCAATGAATGCGTTAACCATTATCAACAAAAATAAAACTAACTGCAACATATTTTATTGATGCTTGGTCTAATGAATAATATATTATTAATAAGCCCGTTTAAACAAGCCCCAATTTATTAACAACATTCAAAAACCAGAAAAATGACCAGCCTAAAAGAAAACATAGTAAGCAATTTGTACAAATTTGTACTTGTGTTACCCCTTATATTATTAACCTGTTTAATTATTAATTCAGCCAGTGGCAGCCCTGTTCAGGCCAGGGTAGCGGCAATAGCGGATAGTACTTCTCTAAAAGCCTTTGAAGGGATTTACCAGAATAAGGATAATGAATTTTCTTATTTTAAAATTACAGCAGGAACTGGCAACTTAGTTGCAAAAAGCGTTGACGGTAACCAGCAATTTATATTAACCCGCAAATCGGAATTTACGTTTGAAACTAAGGATGATGATGGAGATGAAACCATATCAATTACGTTCTCCAAAAACGGCGCAGGGGAAATTTCGCAACTGCTTTTAGCAGGTAAACAGTTATGGGTAAAAGTTAAGGACTATATGCCGGTGAAAGAGGTAACGCTTACTCAGGATCAGCTAAAGACATTTGAAGGCAAATACCAGTTCGAAGAAAAAAATGATGCTTTTTTACAAATTACTGCGACTGCTGACGGTTTAATGCTTAAACAACTTTGGGACGGCAAAGAAATAAACTTTAAAGCCATATCTGATCTTAACTTTTTAAACAAAGAAATGGGTTTCCCGTTAAAATTTACCAAAGACCAGGCTGGGAATGTTATTAAAGTATTGGCCTTTAACCGTGATACCTGGGATAAGGTAAAAGAATAAAACCGGAACGGATTGTTATTTAGCTTAGGTCTTAAAATTTAAATTTGTATTTATTTTGTCCTAAATTTATAGGATAAATAAATCCACTATGAATGTGAAACCTTTTAAATTCTTATTGTCCGCAGTTATTATTTACCTGCTTTACTGTGGTACTACCCATGCCCAATCAAAACCAACAGGGTTAACTATAAACACCAAACAAGACCTTGAGGCCAATCGTGTTAAGATCGACTCTTTAGATAACAAGCTTATAAAAATATTGGGCGAAAGGGAAAGGATCGTATTGGCAATTGGTATTTACAAAGCAAAAAACCACATCCCGCCTTTACAGGAAGCCCGGTTTAAACAGGTGGTTGAAAAAGGCATGGCCGCAGGGAATAAAGAAGGTTTGTCGCCTGAGTTTATTACAGAATTATTGAATGCCATACATAAGGAAAGTTTACGGATAGAGCGGGACAGTACTGTGGTTAAACAATGATTAAAACGCATTAAAATTGTTTAAGTCCAATTAGGAGGCTCCTACCGGAGCCTTGGGAGCGTGATCAAATCGTTTCTTTAACACGTGACTCCGCTGGAGTCAAAATAACCGATATTAAAGAGGTCAAAAAACGCTCCGGAGGAGCATCGTGTTTATAGAAATAAAATAAATCTTTTTGGCTCCAGCGGAGTCCCCTTCAATGACCTAAATATAGCGCTGATAACTGAAATTCATGAGCGATTTTAATACGTTTGCCCTGCAATGATCATAATATTTCGGGATTGAAATACGAAAATATTATGATTATTCGGAATTTGCATCACATCACTAAAACCTAACCTAATATCTCAAATCTGATAGCGCAAATCTCACATCTAATCGCTACCTTTAAATAAGTGTCCTTTCATCAAAAACTAATCCTAACCAATTATGAAACCTGGAAAAGACCTCTCAGACTACAATAGCGGCTTTACCCGCAGAAAGTTTATTTACAATGTTTCAGCAGCGATTGGGGCCGGAGTGGTATTAGCCTCGCCCTTATTAAGCAAGGCAGCCGGCTTTATCAAAACCGATGAAACTTATACGGTAAAACAGATCATGGATATGTTTATTAAAGATGTTCCCGGCGGGGTTTTACCCAATACGGTTGATACTTTAAAAGCTGGCAGCCCGGACACGAAGGTAAACGGCATAGTCACCACCATGTTCGCCACCATCGCGGTGATCCGTGAAGCCATCGACCTCGACGCAAATTTTATTATCGCCCATGAACCAACATTTTATAACCATCCGGATGATACTTCATGGTTGCAGAACGATGAAGTTTACCAATATAAAGTTAACCTGTTAAAACAGCATGATATTGCAATATGGCGGAACCATGATTATATACATCATCTTATCCCGGATGGGGTTACCACAGGCACACTCGCAAAGCTTGACTGGCAAAAATATGCCGATGGGAAAATTCCCAATATTATTACTTTGCCAACTACAACTTTAAGGGGGCTGATAGCCCATGCCAAGTCAAAGCTAAATATTGAAAAAGTAAGATATATCGGCGATCCATTACAAAAAATCACCAAAGTGTTGCTGATGCCAGGTGCAGCCGGGGGCCAACGGCAGATTGAAGCTATAGGAATGTACAAGCCGGATGTATTGGTGGTTGGCGAAATACAAGAATGGGAAACCGCCGAATATGTACGCGATGCACTGGCCAAAGGCGATAACTTATCCCTGGTAACCCTGGGCCACATTGCCAGCGAAGAAGCCGGTTCCGAATTTATGATCAACTGGTTAAAAGAAAAGTTTCCGGCCATAAAAGCAACGCACGTGCCAAGCGGGAATTCTTTATCGTTTATGTAACTATTAGATTTGTCAACTTTCGAAAAGTTGACAAATCTAAAATACGTAACCCAACTTGTGAAACGAATTCTGTTAATTCCATAATTCCGTTTCAAACCATGTCAAAGCCGCCTTATCTCTATCCGCCTCAGTGTAAAACTCATCACTGCTAACAAACCAATAAGCCCGGCAATAAGCGCCACATAGTTTATCCCTTGGTTCAGCCCTCCAAAATAATCGGTAAACGGTACATTTTCGATATTTAAATAAGTAACAAAGAAAAACAGGATCTCAAATAACTTTTTGCCCCCGCTCAATATACCCAGCGTCACGGCAAAAAGTACAATAAACACCGCCCCGGTCACAATACTTACTATGGATAAAAATTGCATTGTAATAAGATACCGCACTAAAAGGGGAGTGGCCAAAGCAATTGCCATAATTATACCGGCTATTATTTGTGCAGGTAATAGCCTGGTCAACGGTTTGTATGAAGCATAGGTAAAGTAATGGATGCGGTTTGTTTTTTCCTTGGTGGCCAGGTCCGACCAGCGGCCTACCTGCAAAAACCATAGGATGGGCAAGATCATTTGATGGGCTACCGTTATTGGTGCGAAGATCAGGGCTACCATTCCGCCCAAATTTATCAGCCAAAGCCAGCGCGGGCCTTTGCGGAACAGCATTAGTAATTCAGTTTTAATAAACGGTATTATCCCGTAAGCAGGTATAATTTGCGGCAGTTCCGAAAGTTTTATGTCCTGTAATGGTTTTACCCCCAGCACAATTTCAGCAAGTTTAATTTTCTTTTTCGTCTTAAATCTTTCCTTAATATCAAAACGATGAAAGAATTTGGAGGAAACAAAAATCAATAGTAGTCCAAAACAAATCAATAATATCCGGCCTGCAATAGCGCTTACCGGCCAGGTTAGTCCATCAAATACAAACGTATGAAGCGCCTTTTTGCCGCCGAAATTAAATCCCATAGACAAGGGAAGGTTTGTATCATGATGTTGGTTCAGCACGGTTTCCTGCATAGCCGCAGTTACCCTCGTATTACCAAAAAGATCAAATAAGGTTTTGTTGCCTGCTTGCAATGATCCCATCGCACAGAAGAAAATGAAGTAACCAATATTCATCACTATTGTGTACCGGTATAAAAACACCTCACCAACTACAGCCAAAGCTGAAATAAATAATATAGTTGGTATGGTAATGATGAGATAAGGCAAAATAAATTGCATGGGCTCAAATGGGTATCCAGTGTTGCGGATAAAAAATACGGCAATGCTCATTAAAAAAACCATGGCTGCAATACTTAACAACACCAAAAAGTTGCTCCATACTTTAGCAAAAAGATAGCTAAAATTACTAATAGAGGTTGTGGCGATGATCATTCCTACGCCGGTATCAACGTCTTTTTTAATGCCGCTGTTAACTAAATAAAAGCCGATCATCGAGACAAAGACACTGGTCATCATGGCTGTTACATAGCCAATCCATGCCGAATTTTGTACACCAATGTAGTGCCCGATCCGTACGGTTGTATATTTAGCATCGGCAGCCGGGACAAACGAGTATGCCGCATACAAACTGATAGCAAGTGTAAGCAGGAACGCGTAACTGCGTGTACGCTGTTTATAATCAGAAATAATGATTTTATAAAAAGCGCCCATGTTAATTGTTTTTATGCGTTAAAAACAGGTAAGCGTCTTCGAGCGTAGCAGTAGCTGCTTCTGATCCTTTTGCCGGTTCATTACTGATATATCTCACCCAGACATTTTCTTTTTGCCTGCTGGTATTTACAACCAGGTGCTTTGTTTTAAAATCGGACAGCCCGGAACCTTCAAGCAGCATTTCAAACACTTTTCCTTCAACCTGTTTTATCACTTCAGCCTGCGTGCCTTTAGTTATCAGCATCCCACTTTGCATAATAGCTACCTCATCGGCAATTGTTTCAATATCTGATACGATATGTGATGATAATATGATAATGCAGTTTTGCGCCAGGTCAGCTATTAAATTTCTAAAACGCATCCGTTCTTCAGGGTCAAGTCCAACGGTTGGCTCATCAAAAATTAAGATTTTTGGGTCATTGAGTAAAGCCTGCGCAATGCCGATGCGTTGTTTCATGCCGCCGGAATAGGTACCGATTGGTGATTTTGCACTTTCAATTAAATTTACACCTTCCAGTAATGCCTCTATCCGTTTCCGCAGGTTTGGGCCGCCAACCCCTTTCATGGCTGCAATGTATTCCAAAAACTCGTAAGCATTAAGATTTGCATAAACACCAAAATCCTGCGGCAGGTAGCCAAGCATTTTACGGATGTAATCAGGGTCGTGCAAAATATTGTGACCATCTAATTCAATTGTACCGTTTGTTGGCTGACTTATGGTCGCAACTATTTTCATTAATGTTGATTTACCGGCTCCATTTGGCCCCAACAAGCCAAGTATCCCGTTTTCTATGGTTAACGAATAGTTTTTTAATCCGAATTTATTTTTGTTGTACCGCTTTGAAATATTTTGTATGACGAGTTTCATTTTTAATGATAATGTTTATTTGTTGACTGGTTAGACATTGCAGGGGAGATTAGGTTACGGGCAACACGAAGTTTTTTTAACTCGTTACTATTGCCGCCAATGTACTAATATTAATACTTCGGCTGCGGTGCGTTATAAATAAACTTCGCAGGTATGCTTTAAGTATTTGTGCTTATTAATACTATTTTTACATCACCATTTATAAGCAATCATGAAAATTCCCTTTCTTACATTAATAGCAATGCTTTCTATTATGTCTTCTTTAAAAGCCCAGCAGTCCCAACCAAAAACTGATACTGTTTTTTTTGAAGATTTTAATGAAAAGACCCTCGACAGGACTAAATGGAATGTAGAGGTGACAGGCCATACAGTTAATGACGAACAACAAGCTTACGTAGATTCGTCAGCTACGCTTTACCTGGTAAGCGGCGCATCTGCCGAAGGCGCCAAAAATGGGGCATTAGTAATAAAAGCGGTTTACCAGCCAGGTTTTACAAGTAAAGAAAATAAAAAATATGATTTTATATCAGGCAGGATAAACACCCGGGATAAAATGGAATTTACCTATGGCACAGCCTCGGCGCGTATGAAAATGTCGGGAGGGGCTGGTTTTTGGCCTGCATTCTGGGCTTTGGGCAATGGCAAGTGGCCCGACTGCGGCGAGATTGATATAATGGAAACCGTCGGCGATTCAAGCTGGATCAGTAATGCTTTGCACGGCCCCAACTATTTTGGCAATACCCCTTTAGTTTACCGGGCATTCTTTCCAAAGGGAATGGATGTTACCCAATGGCATGTTTATTCAGTAGACTGGACGGCCAGCAGCATTATTTTTAAGGTGGATGACAAAGTTACTTATACCGTAACCCGGGCTATGGTTGAAAACTACGGCCACTGGGCATTTGATAATGCTAAATTCATCATTCTCAACTTTGCACTTGGGGGTGTTTATCCGGCTGCGGTAAACAGGATAAAGACGCCTTATTATGGCATATCAGGTCCTACAGTTGATAAAATAAAAGCAGGCGATGCTAAGGTATTTGTGGATTGGGTTTTGGTTACTAAAGATTAAACTGATAATAAGATATATGTTTTAACAAAAAAGCCCCCGTTATCACAGAGACTTTTTGCTATTTAATAATGGTTACGTTTAGCCATTCATTAATAATTACGATAGTGGTGATCATCATCATGGTGCCTGTGGTGCTCACGGTATTCTACTGAACAGCTTGAAATCGCAGAGGCAAATACTAACAATGCAATCAACCTTAAAATGTACTTTTTCATAAAATTGTTTTTTAGATAGATATAATTATACACTGCGCTTGCAATTAAAGTGCCAAAGAGTTTTGACCGGGGATTTTACTGCCGGGTGAAGGCTGCTTTATTAGGATTTTTCATTGTTTATAATTGGCACGAATGATTACACAAAATCATTATATTTAATTGTCATTTTAAAATATCATACCTTAGTACAGGTATTAAAACTTAAAGCATTATACTTAAATCATTGATTTTAACGTTAATTCGTGCTAAACCTGCTGTGCGCTCATCACGCTTGATTATAATTGCGGTATTTAGTAAACAGAGCTGGAGTATATGATCCGCAATAAAACTATAGCCACCCTTTTTATATTGATCTTATTTTTTTTTAAGATCAGCATGGCTTTTGCCCAGGCGCCGAATATTACCTATGCAAGTCCGCAGAACTATACATTAAATACTGCAATTAGCCCATTACAACCATCAAATAGTGGTGGGGCGGTACCTGCTACAGTTTACGGGCAGGTGAGTACATTTGCCGGCGGCCGGGCCCCGGTTACCTTTGACGGTACAGGCACTAACGCAGGTTTTAATTTGCCTTCGGGTGCGGCAACAGATGGTGCAGGGAACGTTTATATTTCAGATTTTGGGAGCGGCACTATCAGGAAGATAACGCCCGCAGCCGTTGTAACAACAATTGCGAATGTAGCTACTCCATCGGGACTGGTAATTGATAGCCAGGGAGATATTTTTGTAACTGATTTCCAGGACGATTACATATATAAAATAAGTGCCAGTGGAACAACATCCGTTTTTGCCGGGAATGGTTCACCGGGCTCAACAGATGGCGCAGCTGCTGCGGCAAGTTTTAATGGTCCGGGGGGTATTGCAATAGATGTGTTAGGTAATCTCTTTTTGGCCGATCAGCAAAACAATAAGATGAGGGAAATATCACCGGCGGGTGTTGTAACAACCATCGCTGGTTCCGGCGCAGTCGGCGCAATTGATGGAACTGGTCAGGCGGCAAGTTTTAATAATCCGGATGGGATAGCTGTTGATAAACAAGGAAATATTTATGTAGCCGATACGAAAAACAATTTGATCAGAAAGATATCATCGGCTGGAACTGTAATAACATTTGCAGGCAACGGCTCACCTGGCATGACCGATGGTAACGGAATATCAGCAAGTTTTAATTACCCTACAAGTATAGCAATTGACGCATCAGGCAATTTATATGTGACAGATTATAAAAACAATTTGATAAGAAAAATAACTGCGGCTGGCATTGTAACAACAATTGCAGGGAATGGTACAGCAGGTAATGTAAATGGTTTAGGTATATCGGCAAGCTTTAACGGACCGTTAGGATCGGCTATTGAAATATCCGGCCAGATGTATGTAACAGATGAGGTAAATTACCTGGTAAGAAAGATTATTTTAACCGGCTACACCATTGATAAACCCCTTCCGCCCGGTTTAACTTTTGATCCAACAACCGGCATTATCAGCGGTACGCCAACGGCGGTTTCACCTGCCACTGACTATACTGTTACTGCTACTAATGCTACAGGCAGCAGCAGTAACATTGTTAATATTGCAGTTTTAAATTCAACCCCTGCTACCCCACCGCCTGCTATCAGTTACCAAAGTCCCCAAATTTATACAGTAAATACGGCTATTACACCTTTGGCGCCCACAAATACAGGCGGTGTAGTACCGGCTACAGTTTACGGGCAGGTGAGCACATTTGCAGGCAGTGGGGCTGCCGGAGCTGCAAATGGTATAAGCACAGCAGCAAGTTTTAATTCGCCCGTCAGCACTGCTGTTGATGGCAGCGGCAACGTGTATGTAGTAGACCAGCAAAATTTCCTGGTCAGAAAGATAACCCCTTCAGGCATAGTAAGTACACTTGCAGGCAGCGGTACTTTCGGCTATGTAAACGGCACAGGAGCAGCCGCAAGTTTTAATACACCCTCAGGCATTACAATTGGCGCAGGGGGGAATTTGTATTTGGCGGATGAATTAAATAATGTGATCAGGGAAATAACCCCTTCGGGTGTGGTAAGCACCTATGCAGGTATTAATAACAGGCCCGGATTTTCAAATGGAACTATTGGCACGGCAAGTTTTAGTCTTCCTTATGATATAGCGATTGATGGTTCAGGAAATATGTATGTTGCTGATGAGTATTTTAACCTTGTCCGGAAAATTACACCGGGCGGGATTGTAAGTACATTGGCAGGAAGCGGGTCGGCTGGATCTGCTAATGGCAATGGAGCTGCAGCAAGTTTTAACGGCTTGTTTGGAATTGCAGTTGACGCGGCAGGAAATATTTACGTATCCGATAGTGGTAATAACCTTATCAGAAAAATTACACCGGGTGGTGCTGTAAGTACATTTGCCGGAAGCGGGGCAAACGGCTCGACTAACGGTAATGGCACAGCTGCCAGCTTTTATGGTCCGACGGGGATAGCGGTTGACGCGATAGGTAATGTTTATGTGGCAGATGATGGAAATGAATTGATAAGGGTTATTGATCCTTCGGGAAATGTGACTACACTGGCAGGTAGCAGCCTCGGTTATCTCGACGGAACAGGTGCCGTGGCTATGTTTAATAACCCGACTGGATTATCAATGGATGCAGCAAGAAACCTGTATGTGGCCGACCAGGTTGATAACCATATCAGGAAAGTAATAACCACCGGCTATAAAATAAATACACCATTGCCGCCCGGCTTAACTTTTGATGCTACCACCGGCACTATCAGCGGTACCCCCACAGCGGCATCACCGGCAACAGATTATACTATAACCGCGTACAATTTGGGCGGCAGCAGCATAACCACCGTAAATATTACTGTAATTGATGCTGCAATCATCACTTTCAATCCAATACCCCCAAAAACGGTTTGCGATCCCGATTTTGATCCGGGGGCAACCGTTGTAACGCCGGTTACGACACTTAACCCTCCAATTACTTACACCAGCAGTAATGCATCTGTTGCAACTATCGTAGCAGGCAAAATACATATTACAGGAGCAGGTACATCAACTATAACTGCATCCGAAGGCACTTTACTGGCAATGCAAACATTAACGGTGAGCCCTGCAGTAGTACCAACAATCACCATATCCCCGGTCGCCATAGATACCTGCCAGGGATCGGCGGCTGCTTATACCGCTATGATAACCAATGGAGGAACCAGCCCGGTTTACCAATGGCAGATTAACGGTCAAAACAGTGGTATCAACAGCCCGCAATTTACCAGCAGTAATTTAAACGATAATGACAAAATAACCTGTACATTAACCAGTAATGCCTTGTGTACCACAAATGCTACAGCAACATCAAACGTGGCACTGTTTAATATTTATACGCAGGTATTTCCCTCTGTAACTATCATATCTACAGCCAGCGGCTCTATTTGCGCAGGAACCGAAGTCGATTTTATAGCTAAGGCATCTACCCCGGATAACAACCCGACCTATCAGTGGCAGGTAAACGGTATTAATGCGGGTACAAACAGCCAAACCTTTGGCAGTACCAATTTGGGCAATGGAGATGTTGTTACCTGTATTTTGATCAGCAATGCCAAATGCCTTGTTAATCCCGATGCGTTGTCAAACGCTATCACTATCAGCCTTAGCCCCGCAAGCGCTTGTATAATAAGTATCCCAAATACTTTTACGCCCAATGGCGATGGTTTTAATGACCTGTGGAATATTACAGCCTTACAGGGCTATCCAACCTGCACTGTAAATATTTATAACCGTTACGGGACTTTAGTTTATAACTCCGTAGGATACCCAAAAGCCTGGGATGGTAACTATAATGGCAGCGCCTTGCCGGTAGGTACCTATTATTATATAATTGATCTTAAAAATGGTAAAAAGAAATTAGCCGGGCCTATAACAATTTTGAGATAAATTTAACTTATAAGATATTTTAAGCTATATTTACTTCTTGTACTTAACTGGCGGGTTAAATTTTGTTTTTAATTTTAATTTCCCGCAACCTCTTGCTATTTAAAATCGTACTAAGGTCATTATGAGGGGCTATGTTAACATTCCAGGATCTATTTATTGCAAGCTATGCAAAGAGTGTGGCTCCCGTCCGGTAATTGCCCAGGTAGAGGATATAGGGTACGTTGTAAAATGTTCGAAGGACGACCGTCACTACCAAACTATGCCCGGCCTTATTGATATTGAAGACTGGAACCGCCATAATACCATAACAATAGCCTCCATTGATTATAGCCAGAACCCAATAGTGGCCTGGTAGAACCGCTATAAAAGTTAATCCTTATAATCCATATTCTTAAGTCCTTGATTCTTGCTTCTTGATATCTTGACTCTAATTCTTAACAATTGATTAGTACCATAAAATCACCAGAAAGTACCATTGTAATGGTAATATAGTGTGTAATATTGTGCTATGTTACAAAGCACACCGGTTTACGATATATGTACCTTATCCGATTTCAGGGAGGATGATATTATCGTTAGCAGCTTTGCCCCATATTTAGCTCATCACAAAAACCTTCATGCCGCCCACAGGCACACTTTTTACCACCTGGTGCTTTTTACGCAGGGAGCAGGCGGCCACACTATTGATTTTGAAAGGTTTAAGGTAAAGCCGTACCAAATGTATTTTATGATACCCGGCCAGGTACATTCATGGGATTTCGAGGGTTTTACAGATGGCTATGTTATTAATTTTTCCAGCTCATTTTTCAATACATTTTTATTAAGCCCGGCTTATCCTGAAAATTTTTCGTTTTTCAGCGGCGATATTAAAGATGCAGTAATTGATTTGCCGGAAGTGCTGCATACCACTATAGTTACTTTATTTGAAGAAATAATTAAAGAATCGGAAAGCGACCTGGCACAAAACGTAGATATGATCCGGTTGTTAATGCTGCAGGTGTTTATCTTAACAGACCGCGTAAACAGTAGCAGCAGTGGGCCGGCTTCCTATAATAAAACCTTGCTTAAAACCTTTCAAAAACTGGTAGATTTAAATTATACCAGCCTCAAGCTACCAAAAGATTATGCTGAACTGTTGTACATCACACCAAACCATTTAAATGCTGTTTGTAAAGATTTATTAGGGGTACAGGCTGGTGAAGTTATCAGGAGCAGGGTATTGCTGGAAGCCAAACGCTTGTTAACTAACCAGCAATTAAGTATTGCAGAGATAGCTTATGCCCTAAATTTCAGTGATAATTCATACTTCACCAAGTTTTTCAAAAAAACGGAAAATATTACACCCGAAGAATTCAGAAAAAAGATATTAAATAAAAATCACCATGAATAACCAGGAAAAAAAGTTGCCAATATGGCCTGCAATTGTACATGCCAGGTGCCCCAGGTGCAGGCGGGGAGCCATGTTTTCAACCCCTATGTACGGTTTTAAATCACAGCAAATGAACAAAACCTGCCCGCATTGCGGATTAGAATTTGAGCGCGAACCCGGTTATTTTTATGTGGCCATGTTAGTAAGCTACGCAATGTTTGTTGCCGAAATGATAACGCTGGCTGTAGCCTTACATGTTTTAACAGGAAGCAATAACCCCTGGGTATACGTAATTGTTATAATATCGATAGGCATAATACTCTCGCCGTTCAATTTCAGGTACTCGCGTGTCATCTTATTGCACTGGCTTACACCCGGTTTACACTATCATCCGGAGTTGAGCGGGGACGAGGTGTAGTAGCAGTAGTGTTTAGTAGTAATGGCACTACAGTAGCGGTTTTTCACCAAAATTAAGGTAACTGCTATTGCTACTAAAAACTGTCACTAAAAAGAAACTGCCACTAAATAAACCCTAATGTAACAATCATATTTACATTGCGCTTTTCATTCCAATTTCATCTTCAACCAATAATTTGCGGGTATAAACTATTCGATAATGAAATGTGTGCCTGCTGCAAATTGGATGTCTTTTAACAATATTCTTTATATTGGGGATGAAGCTAAAGACTGTTTAGAAATAATAGAAAAGTTTAATGACCGGCTGCTCGAAATTGAACAACATTATGCGGGCTGGTTCAATAACGGTAGCGATAAATATCCGGCACACGATAAGCTTCAGCACCACATCCAATATCACTTTGAAGGCGGGATAGCTATTTTTAAATTCAAAAATGAAGATGATGTCCCTGACTTTATCCGTAGAGAATGCCTTGTCGCCTGTAGAAATCTGGCTTTTGAACAAGTGTTTTTTGCTTCCTGAAAGATTTGGCTTTTTAACCTCCTGGTGCCCGCGATCGACTCGTAGTACCGCCTAATTGTATCCTTTTTGTATATAAAAATTTTCTCCCGCTTTGGGGCCATTTAAGCTCCGTTAAATATATTTTCACTGCATCCATTTACATTCTAAATAAAACAATTTATTTTATCTGATTGATAATCAAATAAATAATAGTTTCATGAAAAAAATATAACATAATACTTGCAACGTACGTTTTTAATACATACCTTTGGTTTATGATGGTATTTAAAAAAGATACAGACAAAGTTATGATGCCTACAAAAACAGAAATGGATGTGTTGCAGGTATTGTGGAAGCATGGCCCGTCAACCGTTCGTTTTGTACACGATAAGCTGAATGAGCAGAAAGAAATTGTGCAATACACATCAACCTTAAAACTGATGCAGCTGATGAAAGAGAAAGGGATGGTAGACCGCGATGAAACCAATATGAAACATATTTACAGCGCTGCGGTTGAAGAAGATAAAATAAAAGGTAACTTGCTTGGTCGTTTTGTAGATTCGATGTTCGATGGCTCGGCCAGTAGCTTAATGCTTGCCCTGCTCGATAATGATAAAACATCGGCGGAGGAACTGCAAAAAATAAAAGAATTGCTGAGTAAAATGGATAAAGCTAAATAATTATTAAAATGAAAACGGTTTTGATAAGCACGATAGCTGATAAAATAATCCCTGCCTTCGGTTGGATGCTGATCCACTCGTTATGGGAGGGTTTGCTTTTTGCAATCATCACCGGAGCAGTTTTAATGCTGGCAAGAAAAGCAGGGGCGGCTGCCAGGTATAACATAGTGCTTGTGTTGTTTGCGGCGTTTATTGCTACCTCTGCTTTTACATTTGTACTGGAATTGGACAGAGCTTCGGCAACAACTTTAAAGCCATTAATACCGGGCGGCGATGGTACATTAGTTCCCGCTTTGTTTTTCGGCAATATTCATAGCATAAAACAATTCGTCAAAATATTTACCGACTATTTTGCTGCAAATGAGCCATTGGTTGTAATGGTGTGGTTTGTTTTTTTCCTGTTTAAGAGTGTAAAAATGTTTGCCTGCCTGGTTTATAACCAGCAGATCAGGAACCGGCAAGTGGTTGAGCCTACGGCTTTTTGGTTAGAAAAAGCTTCTGCATTTGCAGAAAAATTAGTGATAAAGAAAACTGTCAGGCTATTGCAGTCGGGTTACATAAAAATGCCTGTTGTTGTAGGCCATTTAAAACCGGTTATCCTTATTCCCATAGGTTTAATGGCAGGCTTGCCTGTTGAACAAGTGGAAGCTATTTTATTGCATGAGTTGGCCCACATACGTCGTAATGACTATTTTGTTAACTTTTTACAAAACATAGCCGAAGCCGTATTTTTCTTTAATCCCGGTTTACTGTGGATATCGTCGTTACTAAGGGAGGAGCGCGAAAACTGCTGCGACGATATTGCAGTGGCACAAACCCAAAACAAGGTTGGCTTTGTGCAGGCCCTTATCAGTTTTAAAGAGCACGAACTTTATGGTTCGGGTTATGCAGTTGCTTTCCCCGGAAAAAAGAATTATTTGCTGCGCAGGGTAAGCCGCATCATCAGCAATAAAAATATGGCTTTCGGTTTTGGGGAGCGGATTTTCTTTATCGGGAGTATTATAATATTTTCGGTGTTTGTAACGGCGGCTTCGGTTGCGCAGATAAAAGAATATGCAAAAACTGAAGCGGTCAAAGTCAAAACCTCGCGGTTTGTGGAGCAGAAGGTTGCCGTGGAAAATAGTGCTATTGCTAAAGCAGTAAAAACTGAAATAAAACATGCGAGGGTAAAGGCCCGGCAAAAAATGAGGAATGGCATAAGCAGCATAAGGGAAAAAATAGAAGCGACGGCTGCCATTACCGCAATAGTTCCGGCAGTTGCTCCGGAACCCACGGTAAATAACATGCAGGAACTTTCGGAAAAGGACCAGGGGGAAAAAGAGAAGGTACAGGCAAGAAGTGACCAGGAGCAGGCGCGAATTGATCAGCTGCAGGCTATGAAAGACCAACAGCAAGCGTTAAAAGACCAGGCCCAGGCAAAGATTGACCAGGCTAACGCATTAAAAGATCAGGCGCAGGCAAGAATTGACCGGGTACAGGCGAAAACGGAGCGGCGGATACCAAAGGAGAAAGACCAAATCAAGCCGGATAAAACGCAGGAGCAAATCACACGCAACGAGGAGCAGGTACGCTTAAATCAAATGCAAGTAAACAAGAACCATGACCAGGCTGTACGCAATGAGCAGCAGGCGCAGTTAAATAAAATACAGGAAAAGAAAAACGCCCAGCAGGCATTGCGTAATGAGGAACAGGCACGGCTAAACCAAATACAAGAAAAGAAAAATGAGGAGCTGGCTATGAAGAATAATGTAAGCGTACAATAACACGGCGATAGAGAACTCTGGCGCCCGGTAAAAGATGCGGCAGGCGCAGCCACAGCAGCAAGCCGGGCTCAATTATAAATCTAAAAATTCATGTTTTTTAAAATTCCGCTTTGATGCGGAGTGGTAGTTTATTGTCTCAAAATTTAAAATTAAAATCAATGAAAATGAAAACAAATTATATTAAATGCAGCCTGTGGCTGATGGCTGTAATTTTTGGTGGAATGACCGCAAAAGCGCAAACAAGTGTATCCGGTAAAACGGCCTACAATGGCAGGGAGTACATTAGCTATGACGGTGTTCGCAACGAGAATGGTAAACAAGTGGAGCGTATCCAAACCAATATGGACGACAAAGTTTACAAAATGGAGCTGGTAAATGGTAAAATGACCGAACTATATGTAGATGGCGTGAAAATACCTGCCGGCGACTGGGATAAGTATAGTGATGCGATAGCTGCTATTAAGGAACAAATCAGGAAAAACAAAGAGCAGGCTATACGCAACGAGGAACAAGCGCGATTGAACCAAATACAGGACAAGAAAAACGAAGAGCAGGCGATGCGTAATGAGGAGCAGGCGAAGCTAAATCAAATAAGGGATAAGAAAAACGAGGAACAGGCCGTACTTAATAAAGAGCAGGCGCAGCGAAATGAAATACAGGAAAAGAAGAATGAGGAGCAGGCGGTACGTAACGAAGAACAAGCGCGGCTAAACCAGATACAGGAAAAGAAGAATGAGGTGCAGGCAGTGCGTAACAAGGAGCAGGCCCGGTTAAATGAAATCCAGGCAAAGAAAAACGAGGAGCAGGCCGCAGAAAATGAACGCATGATGAAACAGATGACAACCGATCTGATCAGCGATAAAATTATACCAGATGCAAACAGCCTGCATGATTTAACCTTTGACAGCGATGGAATGACCGTGAACGGGGTTAAACAGCCGGAGGATGTGTTTAAAAAATACAGAGAAAAATACAGCCGTTTTTCGCAAAGTAGTTTTTCATATAAAAACTAAAGTTTTGTTCTAAAAATCACTTAGAAAATGAACAACGCTAAAATCAAAATATTGGTTGTACTTGGGTGTATGACCTTTGCCGCAGCAAAAACCTATGCACAAAATAATTTGCAAAGGATTGACAGCCTGGTGAACGATCTTTGTCAGCGAAACGAATTGAGCGGCAATATATTAGTAGCAAGCAAGGGACAAATTGTATACAAGTATTCACATGGTTATGCTGATGTTGCTGACAAAAAATTGAATAACGACTCGTCAGCTTTTAAGTTAGCCTCGCTTGCAAAGCCATTTACCGCTATTGCTATTTTGCAGCTTGAAGAAAAAGGAAAACTTAAACTTGACGATGCGGTAGTTAAATATTTGCCTGATTTCCCATTTAATGATATAACTATCCGGCAGTTGTTATCCCATACCTCTGGCTTAACTGATCTTCAAATCTTTCAGGCCCCCCACAACGCAGATACCAGCAAGATATTTTCTAACGCCGATATTATACCAGCCATCAAAGCAGATAAAAATGCTGTAATTGCTAAGCCGGGCGAAAAATGGAGCTACTCGAATACAGGGTTCGGTATTCTGGCTTTGATTGTTGAAAAAATCACTGCCATATCATTCGGGGATTATTTAACGAAATACATTTTCAGACCCGCGGAAATGTCCCATACTTATATTAGTTCAATTCTTGTAAATGTCAATCCGGGGGACAAGAACCGGACAAAAAATTATGATTTTTTAAGTTATGCTCCCTCCCGGCTTAAAGTAGCCGATTCGATGAAAAAGTATAAAATAACCCTGGTTACTTTGGGCGGAATGTTGGGGTTCGACAATATCATAAGTACAACGGAAGACCTTTTACGTTTTGACCAGGCCCTTTATACTGCAAAACTGCTTAGTCCATCAATCTTGCAGGAAGCTTTTGTACCAACTAAATTAAACAATGGACAGAATGTATTGTGTGGATGGGGAAAAACAAGGGCATATTATGGTTTGGGCTGGATGATATTGTGCGATAGCACTTATGGGAAAATTGTTTTTCACCCTGGCGGGGATATAGGAGCGGTAACCATACTTTTAAGAAACATTACCAGCAATCAAACGGTGATTGTACTTGATAATGTAACCCATAGAGGTGTACATGCAACGGGTGTTGATATAATGACTTTGTTAAATAACAGGCATATACTTGCCGACAAGCAATCCCTGGCAAAAATATATGCTAATTGTCTATTTGAAAAGGGAGCAGATTATGCAGCAAACCGTCTCAATAAGCTGAAAGCGGATACTTCACATTATTTTATGGATGAAAGGGAATTAAACAGCATTGGCTACGACTTGTTGAATGACGGGTATCATATTGAAGGTTTAGAGGCATTAAAACTAAATACTGTATTGTTCCCCAATAGCTGGAATGTATATGACAGTTACGGTGAAGCACTTGCGAAAAACGGAAAAAAAGAAGAGGCCATCGCCATGTATAAAAAATCAATAAAAATGAACCCCGG
>Ga0206857_1039_pt1 | contig 30604 bp, 20 predicted proteins | sample Alteio_BWOrgCont_49_FD_152865 | JGI IMG/M metagenome (GOLD analysis project Ga0206857, IMG submission 152865) | Enriched cells from forest soil in Barre Woods Harvard Forest LTER site, Petersham, Massachusetts, United States -... | ecosystem: Environmental > Terrestrial > Soil > Temperate forest >...
ATTTTACCTCTTGGGCTAGCATTTTTTTCTTTTCTCCCGTTATTTCTATTTGGTAATTGGCTAGCGAATGTTTTAGATATTCCCCCAAACGCGCCGGTCAATGGACAACCAAATGGATTAACCTATCTACTCGTTTTTTTAGTTATGTTTGTGGTTTTGTTTGTATTCAGCTTTGTCGCTGGATGGATTGCGAATGCACTTATTTGTAGACATTTTTTTGGTTGGTCGAAAGAAAACGTTAGGGCGGTGTTCGTTCGCTCAGAGTTACCTAAAAGATGGCTCAATTCAAATGAATATTGGAAATCGCCAGAAGCAATGAAAGAAGCAAAGCGAAATAGAAAAATCTATATTGCGAAATTTGAATGTATCTCGGCCTTGGTAGCTCTAGGACTATTAGTTATCACGACGTCCGCGGTGTGCATTGGCTATCCTGTTTTTCATATCGATCCTAAAATGAGTGGAATGAAGTCAATCGTCACATTATTGCTTCTATTTATTGGAATTAATTGGATTGCAGTTGCTCAATTTTACCGATATTTCCAACTTCTAAAATATCATGCCAGTGGAGTTGGATTTGAAGTTCCCCTCCTTTCAATTCAAGATGCTGGATTAACTTACCAGTCTGTTTTTAATGTGCCGTGGGCAGCAATCGTTCGCGTTGAAAATATTGAATATCTTGATGGAAGATTGACTAGGAATTTAGTTGGTCTATTTGTCAATAATTCACTAGATTTTATGTCCAAGGAATTAATTCCGTCAGATGCGAGAAAGTACCAAAAGATATTTAAACTTGCAAAAACACTCGTCTTAAAAAGGTATCACAATTCAGTCCTAGTCATTGATACACAGGATTTCAAAGGCGCAGATCGAAAAATATTATTTGAGACAATTCATGGTAAATGGGAAGATGCAAACGAAAATAATTCATAAAATAACCTATTCGAATGACAGCTTCGTGGAATGACGACAGGCGGCAATGGGCACAATTCGGCCAGATTGGCACCTCCCTAAATTTGAGTCATTTGTGCTTTTGTTGGTATGTTTGTTGGTATCTTAAAAATAAAAATGAGTAAAAACATTGCCCTGTAAGGATGTTTGGCCATTATTCGATTCCTGTTGGTCACCAAATCAAAAATCAATGCACCGATCAATGCACTACGGTGATCAAAGTCTGTTTCCCATTCTGATAGCTATACAGCGAAATCGCACCGTTCTTGATATCACCTTTTGCGTCAAAAGCGATTGGTCCCATAACGCCCTTGTGCTGAATCTTCTGTAGGTAAGGCAGGTATACATCTGGATTGGCTGACTTGGCCTGTTGCATCGCGTCGACCATCGTCATCACCGAATCATAAACGTAGGGTGCATACAGTTGAACGTCCGTACCAAATCGTTTTTTGTAAGCGACTTTGAAGTCCTCCGCTGATTTTTTATCGGCATCGACTACCCCACCTGCGATTGCGCAATAAAGTTGGTCGTTTCCAAGCGCATCACCAGCCAGGCTAATGATTTTTTCGGTGCAGACGCCGTCACCACCCATGAACTTTGCAGTGATGCCCAATGCTTTCATCTGACGCATCATTGGACCTGCAACGGCATCCATACCACCAAAGAAAATGACATCAGGTTTGGATGCCTTGATCGACGTCAGGATCGCATTAAAATCAGTTGCTTTGTCGTTGGTGTATTGACGTTGCGCCATCTTGATCGAAGGATTGGCTGCTTTGGCGCCTTTGATAAACTGGTCTGCCAGCCCTTGGCCAAACGCGGTTCTGTCATCGATCACAGCGACTGTCTTTGCGTTTAAATCTTTAACGGCGTAGCCACCCAACGTCGCTCCAAGAAAGCCGTCGTTGGCAACGACGCGAAACGTGGATTTGTATCCGTTGGCTGTATAGGCAATGGCTGTCACCGATGGCGCAATTTGCGGGATGCCTGCTGCGTTATAGATTTTGGAGGCCGGAATTGCTGATCCGGACGTCAAATGACCGACCACGCCGTTGACTTTGCTGTCGACTAATTTCTGCGCCGCCGTGGTCGCCTGTTTTGGGTCGGCACCGTCATCTTCGGCAACCAGTACAAATTGCACTTTTTTGCCGCCGATCATCGTGCCTTTGGCGTTTAATTCTTCGATCGCCATGCGTGCGCCGTTTTCATTATCTTTACCCAAGTGGGCTGCAGGACCGGAAGTCCCGGCGACATGGCCAATCTTGACAATAATCTGGTCGGTTGTTACTGCTGCGGTCGCTAACGCGGCGATACCTGTCAGGGCGGCTGCGGACGATGCAATTACCACGGTTTTAATCTGTTTCATATCAATCTACCTATAAGGAAATGGTTGGGGCCGCCGAACCACGCGAGAAATTGATAGCAATAGAAGCGTCAGCTCGTTGGGGGTGGCTATTATTACATTAAAAACAATTAAAATGCTAAATTAAATAGAAAAAAACATATTAATTTGTAACGGTCATGACGGTAATAATTGGACGATCGTTCATTTCCCGATATCGATTAATGCAGGCTGATAAAGAGGGTTAGGCGGTACAATGCTGCCTTTAATAAACTTGTATTGGATGTGCCCTGAACGGGGCGGAATGTTATGGCAGTCATCACTCTTTCAAATGCGCAACTGGCATTCGGCCACGTCGCCCTTCTCGACCACACAGAATTTTCCATAGAAACCGGCGAGCGCGTCGGGCTAATCGGGCGCAACGGCACCGGAAAATCGTCGTTGCTCAAAGTAATCGCCGGAACGTCAAAACTCGATGATGGCCTGCTGGTCATGCAACAAAATCTGCGTATTGCCTACGTCGAACAGGAACCGTTATTTGGTTCTGATCAGAATGTGTTTGACGTAGTCGCGCAGGGTCTGGGCGAATTGCCTGGGCTGTTGAAGGAGTACGAAACAATTAGCGGGCAATTTGGTGGTGATAACGATGATGCGCTCATGGAACGCATGCACGATATTCAGATCAAGCTCGATGCCGCCGATGCGTGGGGGCTGAACAGTAAAGTGGAAGCGACGCTCGACAGATTAAATCTGCAAAAAGATGCCTTGATCGGCAGCCTGTCAGGCGGTATGAAGAAGCGTGTCGCTTTGGCAGTGGCGCTGGTGAGTGCGCCGGACGTGCTGCTGCTCGATGAGCCAACCAACCACCTCGACTACACGTCAATACTTTGGCTCGAAGGGCTGCTGAAAGATTTCAAGGGCAGCGTGCTGTTGATTACCCACGACCGTAGTTTTCTCGATAGCGTATGTACACGCATTATTGAACTGGATCGCGGCAAGATTCTATCGTTCCCGGGAAATTTCTCGACCTACCAAACGCGTAAAGCCGAGCTGCTGGAAAACGAGGTGGTGGAAAATGCCAAGTTCGATAAATTCCTGGCGCAGGAAGAAGTGTGGATTAGAAAAGGTGTGCAGGCACGTCGCACCCGTGACGAGGGCCGCGTGCGTCGCCTGGAAGAATTGCGTCGTCAGCGCGTCGCGCGACGTGATCAGCAGGGGCAAGTCAAGCTCGATGTGTCATCGGGAGAACGATCTGGAAAAATTGTGGCCGAGTTGGAGAATGTCAGCAAAAGCTACGGCAGCAAACGTATCGTGGACGATTTCAGTGCCACGATTTTGCGTGGCGACAAAGTTGGCCTGATCGGTGCAAACGGCGCAGGAAAAACGACGCTGTTGAAAATGATTTTGGGAGAAGAAAACCCTGATTCCGGATCGATCAAACAAGGCAGCAAATTACAAGTCGCCTACTTTGACCAGATGCGCGCGCAATTGAATGATGATGCGACACTTGCCGATACCATCGCGCCAGGTTCCGACTGGGTGGAAATCAACGGTCAGAAAAAGCACGTGATGACCTATCTGAATGACTTTCTGTTTGCGCCTGAGCGGGCTCGTTCGCCCGTGAAATCATTGTCAGGCGGGGAGCGCAACCGACTATTGCTGGCACGCTTGTTTGCCAAGCCAGCCAATGCATTGGTACTGGATGAACCGACTAACGACCTGGACATCGATACGCTGGAATTGCTCGAGGAATTACTGGAAAACTATACCGGCACCGTGTTTTTAGTCAGTCATGACCGGGCATTTCTGGACAACGTAGTCACCCAGGTGATCGTATCTGAAGGCAACGGCAAATGGGGTGAGTTTATCGGTGGATTCAGCGACTGGGAGCGTTACGCTAACAGCGAAATGGCGAAAAAATCTGCGAAGCCACAAACCAAAGCCGTCGCTAAAGCTGAAGTCAAAACCGATAGCAAATCAAAGAAGCTCAGCTATAAAGAACAGCGCGAACTGGAAGAGCTACCCAAAAAAATTGCGCAACTTGAAATGGAACAGCAGCAAATTAGCGTGCGACTGCAGGACGCTAATTTATATAAAACGCAGCCGGAAGAAGCGAATCAGCTTAACCGCCGTTATGCAGAAATCGACGAATTGCTGCTGACGACGTTAGAGCAGTGGGAAGCAATTGAGGCGCGTAGTAAGGCGTAACTGTTGTCGTGCCGGTGCGTGGGGGGCAATTTAACCCTAAGGTTTATAAGGAATGTCGCCCATGCTTTTTTTCCAGGCCTGTTCTGCGATACCCGTTTTTATCACATGATCTAACGCGGCATTGATCTGTGTGAGCATTGGAGAGTTGACGCCATTCTTTGCCGTAACTAGATGACGTGCCGGCGACCTTGCCCAGGGGACAGGCGCATGCATAACCAGAGGATTAGATAAAAATGTTTTTCCGGAATGGCTGTCGAAAACCGCTTCCCATTCTTCCACAAAATAATCGCAACGCTTGTTGAGCAACTTGCGATACAGCGAATCGTAGTCCATCCCGAGATCGAGGCCATCCGGCGATAAATCGTAGTGCGCGTAGCTGGACCCGTAGATGCCACAACCCCGATAATTTTTGAAGTCAGCCGATTGAGCGATAGTGACTGGTTTGGACGACAGATAAAACAGTTGTGGGGTTAGCGTACTGTAGTGAGTGGAATAGTCAAAAATTTTTGCGCGATCGTCGTCAAAGTACACGCCCAACGCAAAATCAATGTTCCCTAATTCAACCTCCCGCAAGCAACGGTTCCACGGCAAATCGCCCGAAAACTCGACCTTGTGTCCCATGTGGTCAAACGCTGCGCGCACTATCTCAACAGAAATGCCGTCGACATTAATAATTTTTTTACCGTTGGCGTCGCGCTTAATTGTTCCAGGTGCGGGCGGATCGACGTCTACACAGATGGTGGTCGCGCGCTCGCCTTCCGCCCGACTGTTGAGCGGTGAAAGAAGTATGCAGAAAAAGATCACGAAGACTATTTTTGCCATGATTTTGCCGGTGTTTATTTGATGTTGATCCGCAATGCATCAAAATCCCTATTTCAGTCATTCTACCAAGTTATGATGCGGCAACATTGCATTTCTTCATCATGCTGCAATCTGCCCACAGATTGGCGAATTGCCTTATTTATATTTCCATTTGGAAATAAATATAAAGCAATATTTTATGCGGGGTGTGAAGATTGAATTTATGTAAAAACATGTCGCAGATTTAAAAGAAATCCAGCGGCGGCTTGCGTACAATTCGCCTGTCAGTAATTATTTGAAATTAATAGAGGGCCTGATCATGACTGCTACCAACAAACTTCCCGCGACTACCCCCGTTTCCAGAACCACTTTTGATGAAGTCATTGTGCCAACTTATGCGCCTTCGACTATGGTGCCGGTACGCGCCAAAGGGTTGGATTTATGGGATCAGGAAGGACGTCAATTTCTGGATTTCACGGCTGGTATCGCCGTCAATAGTTTGGGACATTGTCATCCCGATGTAGTGCACACCTTGCAGCAACAGGCTGAAAAGCTTTGGCACGTCGGAAACGGGTATACGAACGAACCGGCACTTGAGTTGGCGCGCGCCCTGGTCGCAGCGACGTTCGCTGACCGGGTATTTTTCTGTAATTCTGGTGCTGAAGCCAACGAAGCGGCACTGAAATTGTCGCGCAAATATGCCACCAAAAATGGCCATGCCCATAAAACCCGCATCATCTCGTGCGTGAATTCATTCCATGGACGCACGTTGTTTACCGTGTCAGTCGGTGGGCAACCTAAATATACGGAAGGTTTCGGACCGCTGCCGGCAGATCTGACGCACATCGCGTTCAACGATATCGACGCCGCACGCGCAGCAATCGGTGACGATGTTTGCGCCGTCATCGTTGAGCCCATTCAAGGCGAAGGCGGCGTGATGCCAGCCACGACCGAGTACTTGCAAACGCTGCGTGAGCTGTGTGACAAACACGGCGCGCTGTTGATTTTTGATGAGGTACAGTGCGGCATGGGACGCACTGGGCAATTATTTGCGTATATGGGTTATGGCGTTGTACCCGATGTGATGACCAGTGCAAAAGCGCTCGGTAACGGTTATCCGATAGGCGCCATGCTAACAACCAATGCGATCGCTGCAGCGTTGGCAGTAGGTACGCACGGCACTACCTACGGCGGCAATCCGCTGGCAACATCGGTAGGGTTGACCGTGCTACGCACGATTAACGTGCCAAGCTTTTTGCAGCGTGTAAAGCACGCATCCAAAACGCTGATTCTGGCGTTGCAGGGTCTGGTCCAGGAGTATCCGCAGGTGCTGAAAGAAGTACGTGGCAGTGGACTGTTGTTGGGCGTGGAATTGACCCCGGCCTATGCAGGACGCGCCAAAGAGATTACCAAACTGGCTGAAGAGCAGGGTCTGATGGTGTTGATTGCAGGTCCGGATGTGCTGCGCTTCGCTCCGGCACTCATCGTCAGCGATGAACAAATCCAGGAAGCAACGACGCGTTTGCGCCGTGCACTGGTCAAATTCATCAGCGCCTGATTTTTGCGCCTGACTGTTATCTAAGCCGCCATGTTTATCGTCAGACCAGTTGAAGCGCGCGATATAGCCCCGCTGACAGAACTGGCTTCCGGGTTGACGCAGGGAGTGCACACGATGGCGCGCACTCCCGCTGCAATTGAGCGCGCGGTGGAGCAATCGATACGTTCGTTCGCCAGTCAGACTGATGTCGCTGGTGAAGAATCGTATCTGTTTGTACTGGAAAATTCTGACGACCACAACCTGATTGGAAGCGCCGCCATTGCTGCGATGGCAGGCTCCAAAGGGACGTTCTTTTCATTTCGCAATGACGTTATCCAGCAAGTGTCGCGTGACCTGAATATCAGTCACAGCGTCCATGCGCTGACCTTGTGTGCTGACCTCACCAGCTATTCCCAACTGCTCAGTTTCTTTGTGCGACGTGGCCATCACAGTCGACCCGAGGCTAGCTTACTATCGCGTGCCAGATTGCTTTACGCAGCCTGCATGCCGGGACGGTTTGCGGATAATTTTTTTGTATCGCTGGCGGGTCATACGGATGCGAATGGACGTTCGCCGTTCTGGGAAGCCTTAGGCAGAAAATTTTTTCAAATGGATTTTTTGCAGGCGGAAAGCCTGGTGCACGGGGCACGAAATCGTAATCTGATTGTCGAGCTGATGCCGCATTATCCCGTTTACGTACCGCTGCTAAATGGCGAAGCTCAGGCGTCTATGGGGCAGGTCCATCAGGAAAGCGAAGTACCTTTTCAGATCCTCAGCAAAGAAGGTTTTGCTGCTGACGATTTCATTGATATTTTTGATGGTGGTCCGATACTGGAAGCCAACAAGAATGCGTTGCACACATTTAAAAATGCATTGAAACTTCAGGTGGGCGCGTCAAGCTCTGATCCGGATCCAGGATCGGCACAGGCGCTCGTCACCTATATGATCGCTCCAGTAAGAGAAACAGAATTTCGGGTGATTTCGCTGCAATCGGCCGTGCTGGGACCGGGACAACCGGTTCTGCTGTCAGAGCAGCAGCGGCGCGCATTGAACGTTGCGACAGGCGACACAATAATGTGCGTGCCATGGTGACGTTCAGAATTAAGGAAAAAATATGTTAGTGGTACGCGCAATTCAAAAAACGGATTTAGATGGACTGATGTATCTGGCCACCCAGGTGGGCGATGGCATGACCACGCTGAAACCAGATACAACCATGCTTGCCAATCGCATTGACGTAGCCTGTAAATCATTTGCAGAAACGATCCCGCCTGAACAGCGGGATTATTTATTTGTGTTGGAAGATACTGCGAACGGAAGAATTGCCGGGGTCAGCGCAATTAAAAGTGCAGTGGGACTGGAAGAGCCTTTTTATAATTATCGGATCGGTACCCTGGTGCATTCGAGCAAAGAGTTAAATGTGTATTCGCGCATGGATACGCTCTATCTCTCGAATGATCTGACAGGCTGCGCTGAGTTGTGCTCCCTGTTTTTGCACCCGGATTATCGCAACGGTTATAACGGCAAATTATTGTCGAAATGCCGCTTCTTATTTATCGCTCAGTTTCCGCATTTATTTAATGAAAAATTGATTGCGGAACTGCGCGGATTTCAGCATCCCGATGGTAGTTCGCCGTTTTGGGATAACCTCGGACGCCATTTTTTCAAGATGGATTTTGATCGCGCGGACGACTTGAGCAGTCTGGGCAAAAAATCTTTCATCGCCGAACTGATGCCGCGTCATCCCCTGTATGTCGCCTACCTGCCGAAAGAAGCGCAGGAAGTCATTGGCGTCGTGCACACCGCCACGCAACCTGCGCGCCATTTACTGGAACAGGAAGGAATGTATTACGAAGGGTTTGTGGATATTTTTGATGCGGGGCCGGTATTGCAGGCCCGCGTTAAAGATTTGCGCGCGGTACGCGACAGCGAACTGGTGCAGGTGTCGGTGTCCGACACACCCGTTCAAGGAGCAACTGCGCCGACGTTGGTGGCGAATACTTCGATACACAATTACCGGATTATTGTCAGCGAAATTGCGTCGGAACACGGCGCGATTGTGCTGACCAAAGAGCAGGCCAGCGCGTTGCAATGCCCTGCGAATGGACAGGTGCGCGTGGTGCCGCTAAATATTGCATGACGGAGAAACAATCAATGAAACTGAGTAACTACATTAATGGAAGCTGGGTCGCCGGATCCGGTGAGCAATTTAACGTCGTCAATCCGGCAGACGGTCAGGTCGTCTGGAACGGTAATGAGGCTGCTGACGCTGAAGTGCAGCAAGCGTGCAATGCGGCCCGTGCCAGTTTTCCCGCCTGGGCGAAACTCGGATTGGAAGAACGCGTCGCGATTTGCGTGAAGTTTCGTGAACTATTGAAAGCACACACGGAGGAATTGGCGGGATTGATTGCCCAGGAAGTTGGCAAGCCATTGTGGGAGGCACGCACCGAAGTCGCGACCATGGCAAACAAAATTGACATCTCGGTGCAATCCTATAAAGCGCGCACCGGTGAAGTCATGTCAAAAATTGCTGATGGTGACGCAGTGTTGCGCCATCGTCCGCACGGGGTGTTTGCCGTATTCGGGCCATACAATTTTCCGGGACATTTACCGAACGGGCACATCGTTCCTGCATTAATCGCGGGGAATACGCTGGTGTTCAAACCAAGCGAATATGCTCCGCAAACCGCGATCAAAACGGTGCAGTTGTGGGAGCAGGCCGGATTGCCGAAAGGCGTACTGAATCTGGTCAATGGCGGCAAACATACTGGTATTGCGCTATCAAAAAATACTGAGCTGGATGGCGTGCTGTTTACCGGCAGCTATCAGACGGGTGTGATATTGCATAAATTATTTGCCGGTCAGCCTGGCAAAATGTTGGCTCTCGAAATGGGCGGAAATAATGCCCTGGTCGCTTGGGATGTAAAAAATTCGGAGCTGGATGCAGCCGTGCACCACACTATTTTTTCCGCCTTTGTCAGTGCTGGACAGCGTTGCACCTGCACACGTCGATTGATCGTGCCTGATACTGCACGCGGGCAGGAATTTCTGGATCGTCTGGTGCACATCGCCGCATCCCTGATCGTTGATAAAAGCGATGCACAACCCGCGCCATTTATGGGGCCCGTGGTATCGCATCAGGTAGCCCTGAATTTATTGGATGCGCAAGCCGCGCTGGTGGTGCGTGGCGGGAAATCACTGCTCGAAATGGAATTGCTCCATCCAAAAACCGGATTCCTGTCACCAGGTATTGTTGATGTGACTGGCGTGCCAAATATTCCAGACGAAGAGTGGTTCGGTCCGCTCTTGCAAGTAATACGCGTCAAGGATTTTACCGAAGCGATTCAGGTAGCAAACAACACCAGTTACGGCTTGGCCGCAGGATTGCTGAGCGACGATGCGGCCCTGTGGCAGCAATTTCAAACCGAGATACGCGCCGGTGTCGTTAACTGGAATCGTCCGACCACCGGCGCAGCCAGCACAGCGCCATTTGGTGGTATCGGCAACTCTGGTAATCATCGTCCGAGCGCTTATTACGCAGCGGACTATTGTGCCTATCCGGTTGCGTCGATTGAAACCAATGTTCTGGAAATGCCAAAACAACTATCACCTGGTCTGGTGTTCTGAAAGCATATATGGAAAACACGCGCGAATTTAATTTTGATGGTTTAGTCGGCCCATCGCACAACTACGCTGGTTTATCTTTCGGTAATGTGGCGTCTTCCTCGAATATCAAAAGCGCATCGAATCCTAAAGAAGCGGCGTTGCAGGGACTGGCAAAAATGCGCGCATTATCGCAACGCGGATTTGCGCAGGCGCTATTGCCACCGCAGGATAGACCGAATTTCAGATTGCTGCGCCAGCTCGGTTTTGCTGGAACAGATGCACAGATCATCGAAAGTGCAGCACGTACAGCGCCGGTCATTTTGGCTAGCGCCTATTCTGCTTCGCCGATGTGGACGGCCAATGCAGGTACGGTCAGCCCATCGGCAGACACGGCCGATGGCCGCACGCATTTCACCGTCGCCAATTTGAATAACAAGCTGCATCGGTCCTACGAACACACGCAAACTGGACGCGCCTTGCGGGCCATCTTCCAAGATGAAAAACACTTCGCCGTGCATCAGGCCTTGCCGCCGACACCAGCGTTCGGTGATGAGGGTGCGGCCAATCACACCCGTTTGTGCGCACAACATGGCGCGCCAGGGGTTGAAATGTTTGTGTACGGTCGTAGCGAATTTGATGCGTCGATTATCGGTCCTAAAAAATTTCCGGCACGCCAGACCATCGAAGCGAGTGAGGCGGTCGCGCGCTTGCATGGCTTGAATCCAGCGCACACGGTCTTCATTCAGCAAAATCCGGACACCATCGATCAGGGTGTTTTTCACAACGACGTCATCGCGGTCGGCAGCGGCAACGTGCTGTTCTATCATCAGGAAGCGTTTGTGGATGAGGCGGGCAGTCTGGCGCGAACACGTGCTGCGATGCAGCAGGTCGGTGCGGAGTTGAATCCGGTGCGGGTAGACACTAAGCTGGTGTCAGTAGCGGATGCGGTGTCGTCCTATTTGTTTAATAGCCAGTTATTGATGAAATCTAACGGTAAAATGGCGTTGCTTGTTCCACAGGAGTGTCATGAGAACAGCAATGTTGCCAAATATCTTAAAGATTTGGTCGCCAGCGGCGGTGCCATTGATGAGTTGCTGAGTTTTGAATTACGTCAAAGTATGCGCAATGGCGGCGGTCCGGCCTGCTTGCGATTGCGTGTGGCGCTGACAGAACAGCAAGAACGCGCCATGCATCAGGGCGTCATCTTTACCGAAAATTTATATCAACGTTTAGTTAGCTGGGTGGAGCGTCATTACCGTGACACGCTTATGCCCCAGGATTTGGCTGATCCTGCGCTCGCCATCGAAGTGCAGACGGCTCTTGAAGAATTGAGTGGAATTATAGATTTACCCAATTTATATCGTCACCAATAAACCCCCTTATTACAATCAGAGGATGTAATGAAACAAGCTCAAGAATTACGCAAACAAACTTTGACCTTAGTGCAGGCTAATAATGCACAAGGCAACCCATCTGTCAGTGCGTTACTGGAAACCTGGCTGTCGTCATTGGAAGAAGATGATCTGGCTGGCATCTTGCCTGCTAGTCTGGCCTCAGTGTTATGGGATGCGTTTACGCACGCGGCGAACTGGACGCCTGGTAAAGGATGCCAGATCGATACCCTGGCCTATCAGGATGGTCGCGGCGGGCGCGCCACTGCGCTGCTCATTTTGAATCCCGATATGCCTTATCTGGTTGATTCGATCGTCATGTCCCTGCGTAATCAACGCATCGTTTCCCGCGCAATCCTGAATTCAGTGTTGGCAGTGCAGCGCGATGCCAGCGGCAAAGTACTTCAGGTGGAAACGGCGAAACCAAATAAAGACAGCAATGCCGCTCTCGAATCGATTGTGATCTGTCTGCTGTCAGAACAATTAAAAGAATCTGAAACCCATTCACTGATCGATCATTTGAAGATGTCGGTTGGTGACGCCGCAGATGTGCGTCGCGACAATCCGGCTATGTCGGCAAAAATGTTGAGCATCGCTGAGACAGCAGAATCCACGGCGAACGATGGCAAGGAAGTGTCGGCGTTTTTACGGTGGGCCGATCAAATTGGATTTGAGACGTTCGGCTATGTGTACTACGGTGTGCAAAATGGCGCGCGCGAATTGGTGCGTGATGTCTCCAGCGCGTTAGGCGTGCTGAAAAATAAATCGCATCCGGTGTACGGCGAATGTCTCAAAAGCATCCCAGGCGATTTCGAAACGTTGCAAGGACGCGAAGGTACGCTGTCGGTTGTTAAGGCTGACGTCCAGGCGACCTTATATCGTGATCAGCAATTGGATTTTATCGGTATCAGAAACGTTGACGCAAAAGGTGCACTGCTTGGCGAACATTGCCTGGTAGGCTTGTTCTCACGCGCCGCTACGGCGACAGCATTGGCCGATCTGCCCTTCGCGCGCGTGCGTATCGCCAAGGTGCTGCAGATTGCCGGTGTGCGTCCGGAAGGGTTCCGCGCAGAGAAATTTTTAGAAATTTTGGAATCGTTACCGCGTGTTGAAGTGCTGGAAGCACAACCAGAATGGTTGGCAGAAGTATCCAGTGCCGCTGTAGCGCTCTACAAACAACCGCGTGCGAAAGTTTTTGCGCGCCGCGACGTGTATGGCCGCCATTTAAATGTGCTGATGTACATGCCGCGTGAATTGTACAGTTCAAACTTATCTGATTCGTTAGCGGAGACCTTGCAGGAAGTGGTTGGCGCAGCTTCAGTGCGCGTCGAAACGTTGTTGGCTGATGGTCCGCTGGCACGTTTGTATCTGATCGCAAAGGCCGCCAAACCAAATCTGGATTTGGAAAACGATATTCAGTTGCCGTTGTTGGGTGTGCTGGAAGGTTGGCATACCACGTTCAATAATCTGGTTGATGCGATTGATCAATCTGCTCAGCGCGTCGGAATGCGCAAATTGTGCAGCGATTTACCTGCAGACTATATTGCGGTCACCTCACCAGTCACTGCTTTCCACGATATCGCGAGTGCCCTTGCGCATGCTGAATCCGACCGGATCAAAGTCCGCATTGAAACGACTCAGCCCGTAACGATACGGATGCAATCGAAACGCAATGTGCCGTCGCTGACCAATATTTTGCCAGCGCTGCACAACGCCGGCGTCATCATTGATCGCGAACAGACGTATCAGATCCCGAAAGGGAATGGACGTAGTGAAGATATTTACCTGACTAGTTTTTCGCTCGATGAAATCAGCGCAGAAAAATTGGCTCGCCCTGGCGTGGCGGAAGCAGCCGAACAATTATTCGAATCGTTGCTGAACAACGAGGCCGAAGATGGACGCCTGAATGCGCTGGTAGTCGAAGCGGGTATGCGTCAGTTGGAAGTACAGCTGATCCGCGCGTATGTCAGCTATTGGCGTCAGGCAGGTTGCCGTTTCAGTATTCGCTACATGGCCGATTGCATCAAAAAACAAGCGCACCACGTTCGTCAGATGACCGACGCGTTCTTAGCGCGCTTCAATCCTGAATCCGATCCGCAACAGCGCGAAGTCGGTACCAACGCGTTGATTGCGATTAAGGAAAAACTCGCCGATATCAATCACGCGGATTCTGAAGATATCTTGCGCACTCTTTGTGATCTGATGCTGGCAACCCTGCGTACTTCGTATTTCCAGAAGAAGCAGATCAACGACACGGTGTTGTTCAAATTCGATACGACTAAGCTGGCCTGGTTGCCGCAACCACGTCCGTTCCGCGAAATTTTTGTGTTCTCGCGTCGTTTTGAAGGGGTGCATTTACGCGGTGGTCCGGTAGCGCGTGGTGGATTGCGTTGGTCAGATCGGATGGAAGATTATCGTACTGAAGTGCTGGGTCTGGTCAAAGCGCAGATGGTAAAAAATGCGGTGATTGTGCCTGCCGGTGCCAAGGGTGGATTTGTTTGCAAAATGGTCCCTAAAGATAGTAACGGCGTGTCGACCCGTGAGATGGTCTCGAAAGAGGGTGAGGCAGTCTATCGCCTGTTTATAGCCGGTCTGCTGGACCTGACTGACAATCGCAAGCAAGGCAAAATTATTCATCCGGAACAAACGGTTTGTTACGACGATGCCGATCCTTACCTGGTTGTGGCTGCGGATAAAGGGACAGCAACCTTCTCTGATATCGCTAATGGCATCGCTGTTGAGCGCGGTTTCTGGTTGGGTGATGCGTTTGCTTCAGGTGGTTCGAACGGCTACGACCACAAGAAATTGGGTATTACCGCCAAAGGCGCATGGGAAGCGGTTAAGCGTCATTTCTACGAACTTGGTCACGACATGAATACCACGCCGATTACCGTAACGGGTGTGGGCGATATGTCGGGTGACGTTTTTGGTAACGGGTTGTTGTTGTCGCGTCAGATTAAATTGATTGCGGCATTTGATCATCGCCATATTTTCCTGGATCCGACACCTGATGTGAAAACATCGTTCACCGAACGCCAGCGTATGTTCGCGTTGCCGCGCTCGTCGTGGGAAGACTACGACAAGATGTTGATTTCGGCAGGCGGTGGCGTATATCCACGCGATGCGCGCAGCATTACGTTGTCGTTGCAGGCGCAGGAAGCGCTGAATACGGACTTGAAAACTGTGACGCCAGAACAGCTGATGCACGTCATCCTGATGGCAAAAGTCGATTTGTTTTATAACGGGGGTATCGGTACCTACATCAAGGCTTCTACCGAATCGCACGCTCAGGTTAAAGATCGTGCCAACGACGGCATCCGCGTTGATGGCAATGTGATGCGCGCCAAAGTTGTGGCGGAAGGCGGTAACCTCGGCGCAACCCAGGCGGGACGGATTGAGTTCGCGCTCAAAGGCGGCAAGATCTTTACCGATGCGATTGATAACTCGGCTGGCGTCGATTGCTCAGATCACGAAGTCAACGTCAAAATCTGGTTGGATACGGAAGTTAATGCTGGCGTCATCGACGAAGCTGAACGCAACAGCATGCTGAATAAAATCACCAACGATATCGAACACCTGGTATTGCGCGACAATACCCAGCAAACCCGTTTGCTGGTACGCGAAGAGCAGGGGCAGGGATTGGAAGTGATGCGCGAGGCGTATTCCAATCTGGTGCGCAATCTTGAAGCGGGCGGTGTGCTGTCACGTGAGTTGGAGCAGTTGCCGTCAGAGCTGGAATTTAATCGTCGCAAAGAAGCTGGCATTGGTTTGACGGCACCTGAACTGGCAGTGGTGGTGGCGAACGTAAAAAATCGCTATAAAGGCATTTTGTCGGCTTTGCCACTGACCGGTCATAGTTGGGCGAGAGCGATACTGACGCCCTATTTCCCAGCTGGATTGGTTGCAACCCGTAATAGTCTGGATCACCCACTGTCCAATCCGATACTCGGTACCGTGCTGGCAAACGAGGCGGTAAATCGTTGCGGGCCAATCATGCTGGTCGAACTGGCTGAAAAATATTCCGTCGATGAATCTGCTGTGATCCTGGCGTGGGCGCAAGCCTGGTCGGCATTGAATCTGGCACCGCTCTTCAATGTGTTGGATGAACATGCGTTGCTCGAATCGCGCGAGCTGTCGAAGTCCATCGATGCCCGTTGCCGCCTGCTGCAGCGTGCCATGATCGAAGGTGTACTGTCGGCTTCGGGTAATCCGGAATCGGCGCAGACCGCGACGAATCTGGCTGAGTTGACTGCGTTGTTTGGTGATGCTGAAAAGGTCGCACCGCTGTTGTCCAAGTTCGTCACCGAATCCAGAGCGTTCCCGAAAGCGTGCCAGACGATAGAAGCGCTCATCGACATGGCCGACTTCCTGTTCTCTTCGTTGACCGCACCGCGCAGCGCCAACCTGGATCTGGCCGTGTATCTGCAGATTGGATTGCAGTTGCGCCAGCAATCCGGCATCGCGCAATTGGAGCCGGTATTAATGCAGACGCACGTGACGCCACTGCGCACTCACGCGTTAAATGCATTGCGTCGCGCGCAGCAGCGCTTATTGGAATTGGTCTTGCTTAAGTTGCCGACCAATCAGATCAGCGCTGCTCAGCTCACATCGCATATCAACGACGTGTTAACGCAGATGGGCATCCAAGTTAAGTCCGGCAATCGCAATGACATGCTGAGCCTGGAATCGGTCGTGCTGGACGTATGGGCATTGTCAGAAGCTGCGTCGGCTGCCAGTGCCGATTGCGTGTAGTTCTGCACTGTGCACGACGCTACTTGCGCCGCATTCGCCAGAGGTGAATTTTCATCTCTGGCGCAAGCATTTGGTCAGGCTGGCTTCAACGTCGTAGAGCCGCTGGCTGGGGTACTGCAGATTTGTTCTGCGCTACCCAGTTCAGAACGGATGCGTCTGTTGATTTCAGTTGGGGTACATGGTGATGAGACAGCGCCGATTGAAATTATGGCGCTGCTTCTCGACGAACTCAGTCGAACACCGCACTCTCTTGCGGTTGACCTGATGGTTATGGTCGGAAATATCGATGCAATCGGCCGGGCCAAACGCTTTATTGACGTTGATCTCAATCGATTGTTTACGCCGAATCGCAAGAAATTTAATGACGCGCAGGAAGCGCAACGGGCAGATCAACTGATGCAGGTGGCGCAGCAGTTCTTTGATGGCCACGACAAAAAATGGCATCTCGATTTGCACACTGCCATTCGCGCGTCGTACTTTCCTACGTTCGCGATCGTTCCAGGCGCAGCCAACAATCAGTTTATCGATTGGCTGGGGGCCGCCGGTATTCAGGCTGCCGTGCTGAACCCGGACCCGAGCGTGACATTCAGCTCCTATACCTGTCAGCATTTGGGTGCGATCAGTTGCACAGGCGAGCTTGGGCGGATTGGCGAGCTGGGCAAAAACGACCTGAGTCAATTTCTGTCGACCAGTACTGCACTGGATAATTTGATGCGTACCGGCGCAGTTGGGCACGCCGGGCACGCCGGGCACGACAGGCCGCTGCTATTCAAGGTGGCGCAGGAATTAATCAAGCGCAGCGATGCATTCCAGCTGACATTTGACGCCAGTACGCAGAACTTCACTAAATTTGCGCCGCACGATGTCATCGCAACCGACGGTGATACCAAATACGTCGTGGGGGACGAGCCGCAATATGTGCTATTTCCCAATCCTGCTGTGAGGATAGGGCTGCGAGCTGGATTGATGGTGGTGCGACTGGACGAATAAAAAAAGCGGCGATCTAAAATCGCCGCTTTTTTTTCGGGAGGAAATCAGAATGAATAGCTTAGACCTATCCGCACAACGGGATAAAATTTAAAGTTATTCGTTTTTGAATCCAGTGTCGAGTTTTCAACACTCAAATCGTTTGCGAACTGGGTACAGACTGACACGCTGGCCTGACAACCGCTACTGGTCAGATTGGCTGACGGTGCTCCCTGAAAAATGATGCCCAGATCAGAAGTAAATCCCCAGCCGCCGGATTTTTTCGCTGCATTTCCCCAGCCAACCCCGAGATACGGCGCGGCAGACCGAAAAGTAATGTCGCCGTCGATTGCACCGACTTCGGACGCGTTATAGGTATCACCGTTGATCGTATAGGTACCGTTAACGTTTGGTTTGCCCGTGGCCGTAATCTTATTCCCATTATGAAAAAGTCCGCCGCTCAAACGGAACGAGCTGTCGTTCATCGGGTACCAGTCGAGCAACGCATCGATGGTCTGGAGCTTGAGTTTGAAATCGTAGTCGACATCACTGGTTGAACCGGAATAGTTGTAGTTATAACTATTAAAGCCGAACCGCACGCTCAGACTTTCCTGCACCGGTAAGGTCAGATGCACGCCAGCACCCAAGGTGCCGATTTCTGCGGATAGGCCTACCTGCGCCTGTGCAACGGAGTAGCTTGCTAAACAGGCTATCATTATTATTAAAGATTGAATTCTCATAACTATCCCCTGACGCCGCGGAAAGACACATGAAAAAAATCTCAGCTACTTTCTTTGAATACTACAACTCCCATAGAAAAATGGTAGCCATTTAAACTTGCTTTACAACTTAAACCTCAAATATATTTTCAGTTTGATTGACGTGCACCGAAAACCAGCCAGTCTCATTTTTAAAAATAAACGCGCCTGGCATAAAACAAGCGCGTTTCCTGACTCAGCATTATTTTATCGATAAGAGCAGGCTAATCTTTCGATCAGCCTGTCACGATCAGTGTTACCAAATTTTCACGCGCATAGCTGGTGTTAAATATAACTTCTGGCCGGGCTGGACGTTGAATGCGTTGTACCAGGCGTCGAGGTTACGAACTGTGTAGACACGATAGGCGTCCGGCGCATGTTCGTTGGTTGTGATCTGACGACGTAGCGATTGTTCACGCTCGATACCGCGCCAGCTTTCCGCGTACGACAGGAAAAATTCCTGATCCAGGCGGTTGTTGGTCGCATCATCTTGTTTTCCCGCAGCGGTGTGAAAGGCATCATAGGCGATATTCAAGCCAGCCAGATCAGCAATGTTTTCTCCCAAAGTCTGCTGCCCGTTGATCGCCAGGTCTGGAAACGGTTTGTAGGCCGAATACTGGGTCGCCAGCGCTTTAGCCGATTTTTTGAAATGACTGAAGTCGGCCTTCTGCCACCAGTTTTTCAATTCACCTTTGGCATTGAATTGCGCACCGGAGTCATCAAAGCTATGACTGATTTCATGTCCAATCGTCGCACCAATCGAGCCATAGTTTGCGGCGTCGGATGCGTTGAGATCAAAATAGGGCGCCTGCAAAATCGCAGCTGGGAAGTTGATGGCGTTTTGCATCGGCATATTGACGGCGTTAATTTCTTGCGCAGTCATACACCATTGCGCAACATCTACCGGCTTACCTAATTTTTCCAGCGCTTGTTGATAGGCGTAGGCATCGGCACGTTCGATATTCCCGTAAGCGTCATCGGCGCGAATTTCAAGACCGGAATAGTCACGCCATTTATCAGGGTAACCAACGCCGACATACATGGTCTTCAATTTGGCTTGTGCTTCGGCTTTGGTGGAGGGCGCCATCCAGTCTAATGCATCGATGCGTTTGCCCAACGCGTCTAACAGATTGCTAACCAGCGCACGAATTTTTGCTTTAGCTTCTGGCGAAAAATGTTTGGCAACATAGAGTTTTCCCAATGCATCACCCAGCGTGCCGTTGATTGCAGCAATCGCACGCAGGCTGCGTTCTTCTTGTTCCGGCGTACCCGACATAGTGGTGCCATAGAACGAGAACTTTTGATCTGCAAATGCTTTAGGTAACACACCAGCATGGGCATTGATCGCGTGGAAGCGCAAATAATTTTGCCAGTCGGCCAGTGATGCAGAATTCACCAGCGCCGCTTCGCCTTTAACCGCAGTCGGGTGCCAGATGGTGAAAGAATTTTGCGTAGTCAGGCCAGCGGCTTTAAAAAAATTATCCCAATCCAACCCCGGCGCTTTTTTTGCGAAATCTGCCTTCATCCAGGTGTTGTCAGCTTTCTGCACATTCGATGTGTCTTCACGCGGAGCATGACTCATTGCGATGCGCGTTTCGAGTTTAACGACGCGCTCTGCAGCCTGCTTCGCATCCGCAATGCCGGCCAGTCTTAACATGGTTTCTACATGTGCCTGGTACAAACTGCGCAATTCGACCATCTTGGGATTTTTGGTCAGATAATATTCGCGATCCGGCAATCCCAAACCGCCTTGCAACAGGTAGGCCGTGTATTTGGTATTGTCATGAAAACCTTGCGATACCCACATGCCAAATACATTTTCGGTCCAGACGTTGGTGGCATTGATCGGATCGACATCTGCACGCAGTTGTCCGCCCAGATAAGTGGATAGATCGGCCTTGGTTTTCAGCGCGTTGATGGCGTCAAGACGTGTTTGGAGTGGCGTAATACCGGCTTTTTCAATCGCAGCTGTATCCATATAGGCAGTAAAAAAATCGCCCACTTTGCGTTCTTCGCTGCCCGGTGCGGCGACGACGGCGGCTTGAATCAGGTCCTTCAGTTGCTTGTTGGTGCGCTCATTGATCTCACCGAAAATTCCCCAGCCGGTTTGATCTGCCGGAATAACTGCCGTCTTGGCCCAGCCCCCGTTGGCATAGGCGTTGAAATCGTCGCCAGGTTTGACGCTGGTGTCCATGCCGGCGATCGTTACAGGTGCTGCAGCCGCTGTTTCTGCTGCCAGGCTTGACAGCGGGGTGGCGCTACAAAGGAAGGCAAGCGCGAGTGTCGCGACAGCAGGTTTTACCTTGAAGTAGCGTGAAGCGAGAGAAGAATTCATGGAGATAGTCTCTGAAAATGGGGAGAACAAGGATTGTGATACGTTAGCGGCAAAAGAGCAATGCTGCTAACGTATCAACGCGGCAGGGAGTTTACAGTACGGTACGCAGCGCGAACAGCTCGGGAAATAAAACCACATCCAGCATTTTGCGCAGATAGCTGACACCCGCTGTGCCACCGGTACCCGTTTTAAATCCAATGATCCGTTCCACGGTCGTCACATGCCGAAAGCGCCAGGTGCGGAATGCCGTTTCCAGGTCGACCAGTTTTTCGGCGAGTTCATACAACATCCAATGCTGCTCCGGCGCCTGGTAGATGGCAGTCCATGCGGCCTGGACTGACGCGTTGGATTGTACCGGCAGGGTCCAATCAGCTTGCAGACGGGCCGGGTCGATGTCGAATCCATTCTTAGCTAACAGCAGAATCGCCTCATCGTAAATCGATGGTGTGGTCAATGCGGCGTGCAACTTGGCGTGATTTTCCGGCGCAGACTCGTGAACTTTCAACAGTGCCGCATTCTTATTCCCCAATAAAAATTCCAGTTCGCGATATTGATATGACTGGAACCCAGAAGAATTACCAAGAAATGGCCGAATCGCCGTGTATTCAGACGGTGTCATGGTCGCCAATACGTCCCAGGCGTGCACCAGTTGATCCATAATCCGCGCCACGCGTGACAACATCTTAAATGCCGGTGGCATGGAGCCGATTTGCATCTGGTGTCGTACTGCGTGCAATTCGTGCAGCATCAGTTTGATCCATAGCTCGCTGGTTTGATGCTGCACGATAAACAGCATTTCGTTGTGATTAGGCGACCTCGGATGTTGTGCGGTGAGGATCTGTCCGAGCCCGAGATAATCGCCATAGCTCATATCCTTACTGAAATCGAGTTTGGCGTCGTGCCACGTGGTGGGTTTGGTTGGATCAGTCATGATAAGTCTCAGGTGACGGTATTTTTCGGTGCGTTGATTTCGTAATTGTTATTGTCCAGCATGTCGCGCAGCGCGTCTGCCGCGTGCCAGACATCGACAAAGCTATTGTAGAGCGGCGTGAATCCAAAGCGCATCACAGAAGGTTCACGATAGTCGCCAATAATGCCGCGCTTAATTAATGCCTGAATCAATGGATAGGCATGCGGATGCATATAGCTGACCTGACTGCCGCGTCTGGCATGGTCGCGTGGTGTAATTAATTTTAATCCGTGGGTAGCGCATTGTTCGTCAATGAGCTGAATGAACAGATCAGTGAGCGCCAATGATTTTCTGCGTATCGTTGCCATATCGGTCTGCTGGAAAATTGCCAGTCCACATTCCACCAACGCCAGTGAAATAATTCCCTGGGTTCCGCACAATGCGCGACGTATCGATGGCGTCGGCGCAAAACTTTCGTGCATCGCAAAAGGATTGGCATGTCCCCACCAACCGGACAGCGGGTGCCGGAAATGAGGAAGATGGCGTTCAGCGACCCAGATAAATGCCGGTGCTCCCGGACCACCATTAAAATATTTGTAGCAGCAACCAACAGCCATGTCGGCCTGGCAGGCGTTCAAATCGACCTCAAGTGCGCCCGCCGAGTGCGCCAGGTCCCAGATGGTCAATGCGCCTTGAGCGTGGGCATGGGCGGTCAGCGCGCGCATATCCAATTGCTCGCCGCTCCGGTAATTGACCTGAGTGAGTACGACTGCCGCGGTATCTTTGTTAATGGCACTGGTCAGTTGTTCGGGCTTGTCGACCAGGTGCAATTCGTAGCCGAGGTTTAACCAGTCGGTTAAGCCCTGAATCATGTACAGATCGGTCGGAAAATTGCTGCGCTCGGAGACGATGATTTTTTTGGACGGATGTTTTTTTTCCTGCATTTGTAGCGCCGCCGCCAGCGCTTTGAACAGATTGATGGATGTCGAATCTGTCACGACTACCTCACCGGATTTTGCACCGATCAGGGGTGCCAACATATCCCCCAGCCGCGACGGCAACTCAAACCAGCCTGCTGTATTCCAGCTACGAATTAAATCGTTACCCCATTCATGCTGAACAATTTGCTGCGTGCGCGCTGCGGCAGCTTTTGGTTGTGCGCCCAGCGAATTGCCGTCCAGGTAGATGACATCAGGGGGAAGATTAAATTGCTCGCGCAAATGGGCTATTGGGTCGTGTCGATCTAATTGAGCGCAGTCGTTCAGAGTAATCATAGCGTTTCGTAAAAAAGTGAATTTGGGTGTCGATACTTAAATGGCGCGCAAAATGGCGCGCACTGGGCTTGCATCCAATCCGGCCAGTTTCAGCGGCAGGGCAATCAGTTCGTAGTCGCCTGGTTCGACGTCATCCAGAACAATGCCTTCCAGGATCGCCATGCCATGCGACTCGACGGCATGATGGGCATCCATGGTTTTGGATTCCTGTGGGTCCAGCGATGGGGAGTCGATGCCGATCAACTTAACACCGTGATCGGCCAATAAATGAATTGCATCTGCTGCGATGCAAGGGAATGCGCTGTCCCAGTTGATTGGATTAGTCTGATAGGTACGCAATAAAATTCGCGGTGGTGCTTGATCCAAAAACGGTAAAAGTTGTTCAGCTCGCACTAGCCGGGTTCCCTGCAAATGAATGACGCGGCAAGGGCCGATATAAGTATCAAGAGAGACCTGGTCGATAGCCTGACCGTGTACACCGTAGTGAGAGGGCGCATCGCAATGGGCGCCGGTATGCGTGGAAAACGTCACTTTGCTGACTTTCACCGGGCAACCATTGGCAATTTCCCAGGTCGTTTCGGATTGATACGGCGTGTCGCCAGGCCAAACCGGCAGTCCGTGGCGCAACGTGGGGCTGATATCCCATATTTTCTTGCTCATATGTCCACGCTTGAGTGAATTGGAAGAATTAATTTTATTCTAAATTCTTAAAATTTTCCTTGCATATTGACGTGTTATTTGCCATAACTAAACAACAAACCATCAATTTAGTGCAGTTATCTGAAGGGAAATTCTAAATGGAGCTTGATAAAACCGATCTGGCGATTTTGCGCTATCTGCAGGAAGACGGACGCATCAATAATTCCGACCTGGCCGATAAAATTTTCCTGTCCGCTTCGTCGTGTCTACGCCGGGTACGGGCATTGGAAGAGGCCGGGATTATTGCAAGTTATTGTGCTGTGCTTAACGCTGACTCAGTTGGGCTGGAGGTGGATGCATTTGTCCAGGTGACGATGCGTCGCGATATCGAACATTGGCATGAAAATTTTAGTAAAGAAATCCAGCAATGGCCAGAAGTAGTTGGGTGTTTCATTATCACGGGCGAAGCGAATTATTTGTTACGTGTGCGGGCCCGTAATCTTAAACATTATTCAATTTTCATCATGGATCATTTGTACAAGAATAGCGGTGTATTGGATATTCGGTCCAATATCGTTTTGCAAACGATTAAAGATACGCACATGATCGATGGCTCGTTGCTACGCAGTGTGGATTGACCTGCCCGACCATTTTCAAGCCAAAAAAAGGCGTTCAGTTTGAATTGAACGCCTTTTTTGCCACCGTGACCTGGTTTAGTTAGCTGGGTAGTTCATTTTTAGCTGATCAAACAAAAAGCTGTATACGTCAGCCGTCTGATTGACGCGTATCGATAAAGCGCTACCTATTCCGTGACCTGCATGTGAATTAATGCTGAGATAAACAGGCGCATCCGATGCGGTATCCGCTTGCAGCAGCGCGATCATTTTGCGCGAATGCATGGGATTGACCCGGCCATCCGTTTCACCCGTAGCCATAAACACAGCCGGATATTTCACACCTGGCTTGACATGATGGTAGGGCGAATAGGCATACAAAGCCCTGAACTGATCCGGATTTTTTACGCTGCCAAATTCGGTGGTGTTAAAAGCGCCGTTTGGATCAAGCTCGACGCGCAGCATATCGTAGATACCGACCTGCGAAACGATGGCGTGGAACAGTTCGGGATGCTGGGTCATCACTGCGCCCATTAATAACCCACCATTACTGCCGCCAATTGCGGCCATATTCACGCTGGTCGTGTATTTTTGCGCAACCAGATATTGTCCGGCAGCGGTAAAATCATCGAACACGTTTTGCTTTTTGGTGAGTGCACCTTGCGCATGCCATTGCTCGCCATACTCACCGCCGCCGCGCAGATTCGCGATCACGAACACGCCGCCGGCATCCAGCCACAAACGCGTGGCCGCACCGAGGAAATGCGGCGTCATGGCGACGTTGTAACCGCCATAGCCATTGAGCAGCAGCCGGTTTTTGCCATCCATCTTAATGTCCTTGCGACGCACGATATTGAGCGGAATTTTTGTGCCGTCTTTGGAAATGGCAAATTCGCGCACGACTTCTACATCCTTAAAGTTAACCGGACTGGTTTGCGCCAGCCTGGTGTCGACTGCTTTTCCAGATGTCTCATTAAAACGCGCAAAATAAGTGGGTTTTAAGAACGTGCTGATTGAATATAAAACGGTGCCATCGTCAAGCGCTTCGAGTTCATTGACAGCGGCTACTTTCGGCAGTGGGATCAGGCCTGTCGATTTCCCATCAAGATCAAACATCGCCACGCGCGAAGGTCCGCCAACCAGCTCACGCAGATAAATGGTGTTGTGTGTGATGATCATTGGCGAGCCACCAGTGGCACCTCCGGATTGCATTACCGCTTCAGATTCGGGTATCAGCAAGCGCGCATGCTCGACGTTCAGATCATCCAGCGACATTTTCAGTAATTTTCCGCGTGGCGCGTCCATGCGCGACACCAGGTACAGCGCGTTGTCCGGCCCTACCATTGCATCGACAATCTTGTCCTTAAACTGAGTGACCTGTTTGATAGCGCCATCGTTGCCGATCAGGTAGTGAGCGAATTCTCCGCCGTCACCATTGGCAACAGTCGCCAGAATTGCGTCGCCGTTGCCATTATTCTGCAAATAAATTTCTGCAACTTTGGGAAAATCTTTGCCGAGCACGTACACATCTTTGTCCGGCGTATCACCGATTTTATGGAAATAAATCTGCTGGTAAAAATGCTGCCTGTCCTCGGCTTCATCGGCACCTGGATAACGTGTGTACCAAAATCCACGCCCATCCGATCGCCACGCCAGTGAGCCACCGCCGGTTGCAAACTGGACACGTGGGATAACGCTGTCGACTGCTTTTCCGGTTGCTACGTCGAATAGATGCAGTGAACCATCCTCACTGCCATTATCGGACATCGACACTGCGATCAGATCACCTTTGGGTGACGGCGAAAACCAATCGATGGCTGTTGTGCCCTGATCGTTGATGACGTTGGGGTCCAACACGATTTTCGCCAGATCTGGATCGGCTGAAAGCGGCAGCACCGCAATCATCGGCTGCTGTTTTGGGGGTTGATTAAAAAAGGCAAATATCTTATCTCCTGCCGGTTGCAGACCATAATAAGAACTCGACGTCTGTGCAATTTGGGTCATCAACCGGTTAACCAGGTCGTTGCGAAACGGCAGACCATCGAGGTATTTGCGGGTGCGCGCATCTTGCGTCAGACTCCATTCATGTACTTTGGGATCGGAAGCATTTTCTAACCAGCGATATGGGTCACTCACTTTTACATCGCCATAATTGTCTGAAACTACGTCGACCTGAGTGGGTGGCGCAGTTTTGTCTGCAGCGATGCTGCTGGTGGCGCAGCTGGTGACGTAGAGCGCCAGGCCGAAAAAAATACTGCACGGTGCAGTCATTGAATAGTGTGCGCGCTTCATTGTATGCATCCTGGAAAATGATCTTTTAGAACTTCGGGAATGAAAAAGGGCGGTTAAAAACCGCCCTGAATTACGTGTTATGAAAACTAAGTCAACTCAAATTTTAATCTTAGAATCCATACCAAGTGAAGGATTCTGCCAGATTTAAGACATTCAGTGCACCAAGTCCTGAAGCTGGATTGTAACTATGTGTCGCCTGCCAGTATTCGTTATCTCCATTAGTAATCGCTACGAATGGTGAATTGCTGGAATAACCCATCATACGGAAGCGCGCATACAGTTGCGGGTTCAAGTAACCCAGACGGGTACCAGCAACCTGAGTAACCAACGCTGTTACACCGTTTAACTGTGGCGCCACAAAGCTTGTGCCACCCCAGCCATATTGCCAGCCGCCGTCTACATATTCTGCGTAGCCGGTATCAGGATCGGCATTCAGCGACACGTCAGGCAAATTGCGTCCTGCATAGAATGCAGGTAAGTCGATGTAATCTTGCGGTCCGGTGGAAGTCTGGCAAATCAGCGACTGGTTTGGTGCAGTCAATTGCGTGCCGTTCAAATGCTTTTGATAGAACGGCAGATCGTAGTTCACACTCACACCACCGCCACCGCCAACAGGGAACAGATCAGCGTAATACACAGCTTCACCGAAATTGGTAATAAAGAAGTTTTGCAGATAGTCCCATGCCCATGGGCGAACTTTAGGAACATTCACGCTGCCAATGACGTCGCCACTGTTGTTGTAGAACGTTTGTAGTCCTGGCAATGTCAGGCCGCCGGCTGCGACTACCAACGGATCACTGGCAGGTGCGTCAACGGTCAGAGTTTGGCTGCAACCAGGATAGGCATAGCCGCCCTGATTGTCGTTGATGTCATACGCGCCTGAGTCACCAGCAGAGGCAAATACGCTGATACCCTGCGCTGCCAATTCCAAAAACGCCTGATGCTGGCCAGTTACTACAGATGGGTCTTGTGCAATCTCCGGTTCGCCCCAGCTGACTGATAAGGTGTCTACCTTATTTTCATCGGCTGCTTTGAAGAACACGTCGATAAAGCCCTGATCAGTGTTCGGTGCATCGTAGACAAATACACGTGATGCTGGTGCAATTCCACCAGATTGTTCTACGTCGAGTGTGGTTTCGCCGGAACCGTTAGTGCCTGCACCGCCGTCAACATGGATTTGTTTGATTTTGTCGGAAGCCACATTCAGGCCAACACTTTCCCAGTAGGTGTAAGCATCGCTTGGTGTGAATGTAGCCAACGTTGCGATACCAATGGTGCTGCCCTGACCGAGGACGTGCTTTTTATAGAGAGGATTCACGTTATACAGTTGCGCGAAATCGGCAACGGTGTATTCGCCAGGCAAGTTGCCGGTTGTGGTGCTGTTTTTCTTCGGTGATACTTTGTTTGAATGGATCGACATATTGCCGCCAGAATCCTTGCTGATGTTATGCGACATCGCATGGGCTTTAGGTTTGGTATCCAAACCGGTAGCAGTCAACATCACGTCAGCGATGCTGGCAGGAATAGTGATCGTTTTGTTTGGCTTGGTATAGACGATGTTATTTTCTTTGTAGTTATGAACTTCAGTCGCAAAGAAAGCATTGAATTGTGCAGTCGTGCCGGTTGCGCGGATTACCATGTGGCTGCGATATACCTCGTTGACCTGGATGCCAGCTTGCTTCAATGTTGACTTCACGCGCTCGATGTCGTCATTACTCGGTGCGTAGCGTTTCGCGAAATCATCAACAGATAAAAATTGGTGGTAGCGTGGGCTGTTTGGATCGACCGTGTCGTTGATTAATTTGGTGAGTTCATCTGCATTGCGCAACTGTAAAACGATCGAAACAGTCTGAGTCTGTGACGATGCAGTTGCTCCAGCATCCTGCGCCTGGGCCGCCATCGCGCCACTTGAAAAACATAATGCGCCTACGAATAACCCTGATACGGCCGCAACTAACGGTTTGGTCCTGAATTTCATGTAAAGATCTCCCTCGGATTGGGTTTTGTTTCGATTTAAATCTATAACGCTACACTGTGCACGGGTCGATTCATGCTTTATAGATTGATGAATTATTGTTCGCAATTTTTTGATTTGCGTTGGGAATCTTAGTGCAATAATTTTTGGAAATCTATCAATTCATTTCACGGGTTAATCAGGTGTTGGAATTCGTGAAAAAAATGGTTGGTTATAGATGTAAAAAAATAATTTCGTATGGCTGTGACAAGCTGGTTTAACATATTTAGATAGCAATGTTTCTTAGCCAAAATGGAATTTTGGGGACGGCGTGATTCATCACCGCGTCATAAATTATTGCTAGCCTGCCCGACCTCCCGGCGTTGAATTCGACAATAAAGGTAATGAACTTGAAAACAAATTTCACAGCGATTTTAATCCTCGGTTTTTCGCTGATTGCATTGTCTTGCACCAGCACCGCACCTTCCCATTCTGGATCGGGTGTAGCTGCATCGGATAAAAATTCACTATTGGCTACATGGGTGGTAATTGGAGACCAGGGAATCGCGATCGCACGTGCCATCACGCAGGCAAGCAACTGCCCAGACCTGATTCAGGATGGTGTTGCAACGACGATGCAAGTGCGTGCTCTGCCCGCCACAACGCCGCAACGTCCTGTAGCACAGGGCGCAACAGCGTTGAGCTCTGACAAGCCCGCCGCGTTCCCGGTATTGACTTGCGAAGCGCAACTAAAAACTGGCGTGGTGCAGGCCAGCGTTGCCGGTAACGCGCTCCCGGTACCGAAGCCTCAACCACTGAGAATTCTAGTGCTGGGCGACAGTGGCTGCCGTCTCAAAGCTGAGGGCAACGCCTTTCAATCGTGTAACGATCCTGGCAAATGGGCGTTTCCCACCGTGGTAAAAACGGCGGCCCAATTTGCGCCCGATCTGGTGGTTCATGTAGGTGACTATCAATATCGTGAAAGCCCCTGTCCAGCTGGCATCAGTGAGTGCGCCGATAGTCCCTGGGGCTACGGATGGGATACCTGGCAAGCAGATTTCTTCACCCCGGCTGCGCCGCTACTTAATGTCGCACCGTGGGTGATGGCACGCGGCAATCACGAAAGCTGCGCGCGTGCCGGACAAGGCTGGTGGCGCTTTCTGGACGCCCGTGCTTTGCAGTCCGGACGCGATTGCATTGCTGCCGTTGATGACGTGCGTGGCGACTATAGCGATCCTTACGCAGTGCCGCTGGGAGGGGACACACAATTAATCCTGTTTGATTCGTCCAAAGCCGCAGGCAAAGCGATGGCGAAAACTGATCCGGCATTTTCAATTTATGCGCAGGAGTTTCAGCAGGTGGACCAGTTGGCGCAGCACGCCGGATTTTCCATCTTTATCGAACATCACCCTATCCTTGGCTTTGCACCAGAAAAAGGTAAATCGGGTGGCGTAGAGGTGCGACCAGGTAATCTTGCTTTGCAAAGCGTGCTACTGGAAAGTCATCCGCAACGCTTGTTTGATCCGCATGTACAACTGCTGTTGGCCGGACATGTCCATCTATTTGAAGCGATCACGTTCGGCTCAGATCATCCGATGCAAATCGTGAGCGGTAATGGTGGATCTTCACCGGATGTCGATTTGCCCGCCGTTTTGCCGACAAATGCTACGCCGTTTTCAGCAACCAAAGTCGATCACTTCAATAGCACAAGTAAGAGCGGATTTATGACGATGGAGCGCGCCTCTGTCACTTCCTCGGAATGGACGATGAAGTCGTACGATCAAAATGGTGTATTGATGACTACCTGCTTTATCAGTAAAGAGCGCAAAACGTGCTCAACAACTGAATAGATCGTCGCAAGCGACGATGGAAAAGACTCTGAAGGGGTGTGCATCCCCTCCCATCGCGTCGCTCCTTCGTCGCTCACCGGCCTGAAGGCCGGGGCTTTAAACCCTGGTCAGATTTTTGATATAGGGAACTCATCAGTAGACAGGCGCCATTTTTTCACTAAAATAGCCGGATGGAAGACGGAGGCAGACATGGCGATCAGACGCAAATTACCAGGTGAAGGAACGACCCTGTTCGGATCGAATGCCGAATCGGAGCCGCACATGAGCGAGCTGGAGTTCTCGCAATTGATCAGCCGTGTCCGCGAAGATAATCCGGATCTTCCCGATGCGTTTATCGAGGCGATTCTGGTTTCGTTGGGCGAAGTCGAAGCCGCAAAGCTGCTGGAATATATGTTCGAATGAGCCGCTGCAGCCGGATATTAAGCGC
>Ga0206857_1041_pt1 | contig 29163 bp, 33 predicted proteins | sample Alteio_BWOrgCont_49_FD_152865 | JGI IMG/M metagenome (GOLD analysis project Ga0206857, IMG submission 152865) | Enriched cells from forest soil in Barre Woods Harvard Forest LTER site, Petersham, Massachusetts, United States -... | ecosystem: Environmental > Terrestrial > Soil > Temperate forest >...
GGAAAGAAATATAAATTGAAAGTGGAATACCATAACAATATTCAGAACAAGGCAACAGTATCGTTATACTGGTCCAGCAATCATCAATATAAGCAGGTGATACCTGCAAGTCAGTTATTCACAAATAATCAATAACTATATGAACGACATAGCGAAAAAAATAAAAGCATATAACAGTGGTCGTATACCTGCCTTATTGAAGTTGAAATATAAGGCAATGCGTGAAGACAGGTATCGCTTTTACCGGGCTATTCCCCATTTACTATATAGCGACATCCCTTCTAATTCCTTTCTGCACGATTCTCCTGATGTATGGCTATGCGGAGACCTTCACCTGGAAAACCTGGGCAGCTATAAAGGCGATAACCGGCTAACCTATTTTGGGGTAAACGATTTTGATGAATGTGTGCTTGGCCCTATGTTAATTGATATTACAAGAATGTTAACGAGTATACTTGTTTCTGCCGATAACCTTAAATTAAGTACAAATGAGGCAAAAGCTTTATGCAAAGTATTTACAGATAACTATTTTGGAAAACTGGGGGAAGGTTATATACGTGAATTAGAGCCGGAAACGACACGTGGAGTTATGAAAAAATTTTTGGAAAAGGTTCGGAACCGTAAAAGAAAAGATTTCCTGGAGAAAAAAACAATTCTGAAGAAAGGGAAAATAAAGATTGACCATACACATACAGTGCCTTTGCCTGATTCAGAAAAAAAGGAAGTGATGGAGCATATTAAGAAGTGGGCTAAAGGAACGACAAACCCTGCATTTTATAAAGTGAAAGATGTGGCCTTCCGTATTGCGGGTACATCAAGCCTCGGACTAAGAAGATATGTAATACTGGTAGAGGGCAGGGGTAAACCAGATGGGCATTTTCTGCTTGACCTGAAAGAGACATTACCCTCTTGCCTGGAAAGGAATATTAAAACTCCACAACCTAACTGGAAAACAGAGGCTGAACGTATTGTTGAAGTCCAGAAAAGAACCTTGTCAGCACCACCTGCATTACTTGCAAGTATTAACATAGGCAAGAAGAATTTTGTTTTGAAAGAATTGCAACCTGTTGCAGACAGGATAGAGTATACCCTTTTTAAAGGGAATACAAAAAAACTAAAAAATATATTGGAAGATATGGCTGCTATATGCGCCTGGAGCAATTTACGCGGTACCGGACGAGATGGTTCTGCTATTGCCGATGAATTGATAGATTATGCAGATGAATGTAAAAAGATGGAGAAATTATTAATGGATTACTCTGAGAAAGTGTTGCAAACTACATATAAGTATTATAAAGCTTATTGTGAAGCCTATGATAAAGGCTTCTTTAAAACCAAATAGCTAAATAATTTTTATGCCCATTACACAAATATCATCGGTTTGAGCATAAGTATTTTTCCATTTTTCAATGGTGGTATCAAGAATATTTTTCTGTTCTATTACGGGTTGGTTGTTAATTGAAACAAGCAAATTACGCAAAGCTCTTGAGGTGAATTTTTTATTCTTCTCTCCGCCAAACTGGTCTTGGTAACCATCAGAGGTTATGTAAATACAATCTCCTTTTTGAAGGTTCAGGGTTTGTGATGTGAAGGTAGTTTCCATTCTTCCTTCCTGGTAACCTATTGGCTGTTTGTCAGCCAATAATTCCAGCATATCACTTCCATGTACGCGCATCTTCGGGTTAGGGGTAGCGTTGCTATTAATATTCTTACGTACCATGTAAAGTGAACTATTGGCACCTGAATATTGCAGTGTGTTTTTTATTTTGTCCCATACACAAAGTGCCATATCCATACCATCACGCGAAACAGCTTCCTGCCCCTTTTGTTGTAATTGTTTAAGTAAATTATTTCTAACCTTGTTTAAGATTTCTGCAGAATTGAAGTTATTATTTTCAATTACTACCTGGTTAAGTACACTGTTACCAATCATGCTCATAAATGCCCCCGGCACACCATGACCGGTGCAATCAACCACCGCAAAAACAACTTTGTTTTCTGCTGTGTGGCACCAGTAAAAATCACCGCTTACCACATCGCGGGGTTTGTAAAGTATAAAGCAATTTCCTAACGAATCTTTCAATTGTTCTTCAGAAGGCAATATGGCACTTTGTATTTTCCGGGCATAGGCAATACTATCGGTTATATCTTTATCTTTTTCCTGCAATAAGGCATGGGTACTGTTTAACTTGTCGTATGCTGTGTCAACTTCTTTCTTCTGTTCTTCAATAACCTTTTTCTGTTCATTGGTAATTCTGAACCTGCGGAAAATAACCAGGAGTAATGCAAGTACAGCTACAAGCCCTAATGAAACACTTGCTATTACATATTTTTCGCGTTTATTTTGCTCTTCCGCTATAGCCTGCTCTTTTTCGTGCCTGCTATGTTGTTCCATAAGTTTTTTATCATATTCAAACTGGGCTTCAAGTTTGCCGGTTTCTTTTTCTTTTTCTCTGCCGAACAGAGAATCTTTTAAAGCCAGAACTTTATCGAAATATTTTGTGGCTAACTGGTAATTCCCTGCCCTTATAAGGGTATGGGCCAGCGACTGGGATATTTCCATTTCTTCATGCATAAGCCCGAGGCTATCTGCCAGGGCTACACCGGCTTCATATGAGTCAATTGCCTTATTATTATTTCTCTGTAAAGAAAAAATTGAACCTAACCCTTGAAAAGCATAAACTAGCCCTTGTTTATTATTTGTTGAGGCTGCAATGGCCTGTGCTTTCAATTCATAATAAAGTGCGCTATCCAATATGTTAGAATATTGAATGATTACTTCTTTTCCATTAACTGTATAGGTGAAATTTTGATGCGTACTATCAATCTCATAAAAATTAATGAATGTTAGCCCTATATTCCCAATGTCGTTAGAAATATTTCCCAATTGGCCAATTTTAGTGGATAATTGTATTGATTTATGAATGTAATCAAGTGCTTCTGAATATTTATTCATAGCCAGGTAAGTGTTTCCTATATTAGAATAATCAGAAGCAATTGCCCCATCTTTATGGATTTTGACATCGAAATCAAGAGCCTTTGTATAACATTTCAGTGCTTTATCATGTTCCCCCTGAATTTCATAAATATTGCCTAAATTACTAAGGGTTGTGGCCGTTCCATCTTTATTCCCCGTTGCGTCGTATATTTCCAGCGATTTGAAATAATACTCTTCAGCTTTTACATAACTTCCCTGGTCAGAAAAGACGAGGCCAATGTTATTATAAAGATCAGGCAGGCTGCCTTTATTCATAATGCTATCATAGCCAAGTGCTTTGTAGTAATAATCTAATGCTTTGGAATACTGGCTTTCCTCAGAAAGCAGATTGCCAAGAGCATTATTTACCGATGCAAGTTTATTACCGAAGCCATATTGTTTGCATAACTCCATCGAGCTATCCTCATATTTCTCAGCTCTTCCAAACTCTCCCCTTATATCATAAAAAATACCTACATCGTAAAGTGAGTTTGCTATTCCTTTTTGCCATGAACTGTTGCGAGATAACTGCAGAGCCTGTAGGGCAAGGGTTAATGCTGTGTCGACATTAGTGTTTTCAAAAGTACCGGCATAGTGTAAAAGAGTATTTACTTTTTCAGTATCCTGTTTTACTGTATGCAGAACCTTTTTAAGCGAGTCAGCAGAATAGGTTTGGGCTAGAGAACTATTTGCGAAAAAAATAAAGATTATGATTGCCAGGGGTAGCCGTTTCAATGCGATAATTTTGGGAACACAAATATATAATACCTTACCAATAAGAAAACCCCGGCTCTGATAGCCAGGGTTTTCTGAAAGATGCTGAAAGCAGGCTGATTATTTCTTGTCAGCTTTGGTATCAGCTTTCTTGGTTTCCTTCTTACCGTCTTTCTTTGAATCGGTCTTTTTGGTTTCTTTCTTTTCGGTCTTTTGCTTGTCTTGTTTTATTGATTTCTTAGCAATTGGATTTGCAAAAGAAGCACCGGCAAACAGAACCAGTGAAGCGAGGATTAAACTGAACTTTTTCATGACGTTTTATATTTAATTGGTTATTATGAAAGCAAAACTACTACCTGATAATGAAGGAAGAATGAAGGTGTTTGGAGCAGAATGTTAAAATACCTTAAAAACAAGGCAATGTTCTATTGTTACTTGTCAGGTGGGGTTGAGGTGGAGAAGACTTTTATAGTGTTTACCAGTAAATCAAGTTCATAAATAGAGGTGAAGACATTAGGGGAAATACGGACTCCATTTAATTTCAGGTAATTTACCGGGGAGCCAATAATTCGGCTACTCTTATATAATTGATCGTATAATATCGCTGCGCTCCATCCCTCTAAGCCAAAGGTGGCTAGGGTACATGAGTATTGTGGGTTTAATGAAGTGTAAAGTGTAACACCTGGAATATCTTTTGCTTTATTGCACCAATAATCTTTAAGGTATCTAAGGCGTGCTTCTTTGCGCGCACTTCCTATCAATTTATGGAAATCAACGGCATTGCTTATTGCCAATTCAGCAGCAAACGAACGTTCACCCAGGTTTTCAAATTTCTTAATATCATCTATTGTTGGGTCTGGGGCTGATAATAAAGGCCATAAATTTTTAATCTTATTTTTTTTTATATACAGAAGCCCTGTGCCGAATGGTGCGCCAAGCCATTTATGCAATGATGTTGCAAAATAATCGCAACCTAAATCGGGTATTTTAAAATCAATTTGTGCAAAAGACTGTGCCCCATCTACTATTACTTCGCAACCTTTCTGGTGCGCTATATTGGCTATTTTATTTACAGGGAAAATTTGCCCTGTCCAGTTAATAAGATGCGTTATGTGAACTATTTTTGTTTTGACTGTAATTGCTTTAGTATAGGCATCAACCATTTTCTGTTCATCTTCTACCGGGAAATCAAATTCATCAATCCAAACGAGTTTAATGCCATCGCGCAACTCACGCTGCTTCCAAGCATTCATCATGTTAGGGTAATCATATTTGCTCAGGACAACTTCATCACCTGCTTTAAGGTTTAAACCGAAGATAACTGAGTTAAGTCCTTCGGTTGAATTGCGATTAATGGCTATTTCTTCCGTGCTGCAACCTGAAAATTCTGCCAGTTTTGTTCGCAAGGGCTCTCTTCCTATTTCAAGTTCATGGCTCATATTATAAGTTGGAGCCGAATTAGAGAAGTTGTAATTTGAAATATGAGCTTCAGCAACGCTTTTAGGCTGAGGGTTTAAGCCTGCATTATTGAGATATACAACTAAGTCAGAAATATTAAAAGATTGCCTTATCCATCCCCAGAAGTCTTCATCGGAAGCCGCTTCTGCAGGAGTGAGTTTCTCTATTCTTTTATAATTTTCATTTGCCAGCAAACTTTTAAATGGCGATATTGAAAATAGCCCTGCAGTAAGCAATGATTTATTAAGAAATTCCCGTCTTGACACCATTATATACCTATATTGAATGGCCTAATGTATAGAAAATTTGCCTGCAATAATTTATCAGAGGAATGCCGGTGAACCAATTCATTATTTTTTTATACAGTCATACATAACTTTAACAGCTCGTTCTGCCTCATCAGAGTTCATCCAGCCAAAACCGAGGCGTGTGCAGTTTAATTTTTTTTCACCGTTGTTGTGAATAAGCCCTTTCGACAATATAAATCCTTTATTAAGCATTTTTGCTGATAGTTCAGGTAGTGGAACTTTTTTATCGAACTGGGCCCATATTGCCAATCCTCCTTCAGGTACTTTAAAATCAATCACATCACTTAGTTTGTCTTTAAGCAGGTTACAGGTAAAGTCGCGTCGTAAATGGTATTCTTTCAGGGCTTTTTTCATATGGCGTCTCATTTCACCAAATGCAAACATTTCAGCTACAGCCTTTTCCATAACAGGGTCGCCCTGTACATCTATTATCTGTCTTAATTTGCTGAATTCATTAATTAATTCCGCAGATGCGGCAACGTAGCCAATCCGCAATGAAGGGGCAACTGTTTTACTTAATGTGCCAATGTATATTACCATGCCATTTTTATCGGCGCTGGCGAGGGGTAGTATAGGATTGCTCTCGTAATGAAAGTCGTAATCGTAATCATCTTCAATAATTATAAACCTGTACTGTTCAGCAAGAACAAGTAATTTCATTCTTTTCGAAGCACTTAGTGTTACCGTTGTAGGGTAGTGGTGGTGCGAGGTGATGTAAATAGCTCTTATTTTTTTCTTTTTGCACAGTTTTTCAATTTCATCTACACTTATTCCATCACTCTCAACAATAACACGTAAAAGATTTGCTCCACAGTAAAGCAATGTTTTATCGGCATAGTAGTAATTGGGGCTGCCTACAATTACATTGTCTCCCGCTGAAATAAGTATGCGTGCAGCCAGATATATACCCATTTGGCTGCCCCGGGAAATGAAAATGTTATGGGCCGTTGTTTGTAAGCCTCGTGTACTGTTCAAATGTTCCGCAAGAACAGTCCTGAGATCAATGTCTCCCTGAACATCAACATATGAGAGATGGTGCAACCATGATTTCCTGCTGATAATACTTTTAAAAGCCCTTGCCAATTCAGCTATAGGAACCAGGCGAACATCCGGGCCATCATGAAAACCAATTAATTCTCTATAAGTTCTCGACGGCGTTCTTATTATTGAATTTATTTTTAATGAGAATCCCGGAGACAAGTCACTGGGAGTATTATGGCCTGCTGCCCCCCATTTCTGAGGCTTAATATTGGGCAGATGTGTGTTGACGAATGTGCCTTTGGTAGAATTGCTGAATATCCATCCCTGTGCATCCAATTCATTATACGCATTGACAATTGTTTTGCGGTGTACATGCAATAGTGCCGATAATTCACGGGTCGGGGGCATTTTGCTGCCAGGTTTAATTATGCCTTCCTGAATCTTACTTATAATTGAGTTGCTGATTTGAAGGTAAACCGGCGTGGTTGAATTTTTGTTTATTAATATAGTATCAGGTGAAATCATACTGGACTATGTTAAATAATGTTAATGGACTACTTCAATAGTCCAAATGTAAGTTATTTTCGCATCACGTTCTTAAGAAAACTATTTACTACAATACTTCCTCCCCGCAACTCATAGGGAGATTTTTTATGCCTTTGGGCAAGGTGTTTTGGGTTAGGGATAAATTTCAAAACACTAAGGGGAGGATTCCTTACTTAGCTGAATAAGTCAATATGTGCTTCAATTTAACATTGGAGCACATTTTGAGGCATTTTAGCCCTTACATGGAAAACTTTTTTACTTTTGCGTTCCGTTTTTCAGAACAGGAGAGGTGCCTGAGTGGCCGAAAGGAGCAGTTTGCTAAACTGTCGTACGCCCAACAGCGTACCGGGGGTTCGAATCCCCCCCTCTCCGCAGCAATCGTTTCAATAGGTGGCTTTCCAATACCAAGAGAGCCACCTATTATCTCAGAAATTCTATATTTTACAGCCCCCGAAGGTATAAATGGACTAAAACTTGCCGATAGGAGATAACTTCATTTAGCTCATTTTATATCATTTGACAGTTACCCTATTAGTTACCCTATTAGTTACCCTACCTATATTTCAAATATCCAGGGTAACTAAAGTTCACAACTGGCAACTCCAGCTTGATACTGGGAACTTTCAGAAGTATTTTTGCTTGAACATATAATACTGCGGCAAAATGCAAAGACTTAACGTAAATTTCTTCTTAAAAGGAGACAAAACACAGAATGGATTATGTGCCATTTATGGAAAACTTAAATTGGGAAGCACCTCATGTACGTTTTCAACTGGTAAGTACATATCTAAAGAAAAGTGGGAAAAAACAAACCACTTACGTAATGCGATAAGAAAAGATATTGATATTTCCTTAAAGGAATATATTCATTCTATGTCATTAGAACTTGAGAAAGCTTACACTCAACACATAAAGACGGTAACCACTGATAAAAAAATAACAGCTACAGACATAAAGAATCTATGTTTTGACACCACCGTTAAAAAGGAGATTACTTTACTTGATTTAGTTAACAAGCACAATAACTATTTTAAGATGCAAGTTGCAAAAGGTGATAGGGCTGATGGTAGTTTAGAGAAATATGAAAGAATGGGAGAGGTCTTAAAAGAATACTTATACAACAGGTATAAAGTGCTGGACATTGAATTTGACAAAATAGGCTCAGATTTCGTGTTTGACTTAGACCACTATATACGTTTTGAGAGAAAACATGGCGGTAAGGCTGGATTAGGCCATAATACAACAGTAAAATATATTCGGAATATTAGTTCAATGATTAACTATACACTATAGCTGCCCTACAGGTTAAACTTGCACTAAAGCTCATTAAAATACGAACCTCGAATGATATAGTAGGTGTTTTTAGACTAGATGATGAGGTAAGTGAATTCATAACTAGCGATAACCCAGTATTATGTATAAATACGGGTGTGAAAATCATAGCACCATTTGACCCAACTAATACCCTAGTCCTGCCAATTGACCATAAACATGCATTATTTCTCACGCCACGCCCTAGCAAAGATTCAAGACTAATGCTTTTTCGCATAAATGAAAATGGAGAGGAAGCTTTTAGGCAGATGTTAACGGTAAATGGACTTCAACATAAACAAGCAGAAAGGTTTTTAATGGGTACAGAATCGGGTATAAAACGGCATATCTACGTAATTGAAAACATAGGTAAGTTAGATGAACCAGCAGAGTAAATGCTTGGAATCCCAGGAAAATTATAGGTTTTATGGTTAGAAAACCCTACATTTGTCCATAGAAAGTACTTTGAAATAATCCCAGTTCAGTTACCCTATTGGTTACCCTGTAAAGTATAATTTCTGAAACCATTGATTTTATTGATACTTAGAACTAGGTTGCGGACCCCCCCTCTCCGCCAATAGAACAGAACCAACCCCGCAAATTGCGGGGTTTCTTTTTGTAGAAAATATTGAAAACTTGTTTAATAATATATTCTATAAAAAGAAATGAATAAGGTTGGTTCGTTTTATTGAAGCCACCCTATGTTGGGATGGCTGAAAGCAATCCCCCCCCCTCTCCGCAAACAAAAAGCCGCAGAAACGCGGCTTTTTGTTTTAAGCACTATAAAGACCATTATTTTCTACGATTGTCTATAGAAAGTACCCCTGGGCCAACCAGAAGTAAGAAAACAGATGTTAGTAGTTGTGCCCAATCAGCTCGTGTTTCATGTAATACTGCCCAGAAACCTACTGTGGGTGGTGACGGGGGCAAGGGTAGAGGCGATGTGCCCAGGTAGAGAGCCACTTTGGTTGATAAAATGGCAACAATCATTTGTAAAATGAAATAGAACGAAATTACCCTTGTTAGAAAGCCAAAAAGAATAAAAAGCCCTCCTATTATTTCACAGATAGCAACAAAGTGCGCTAATGTTTCAGGCATCGGGAAACCCAGTTTAGTGAAACGCCCTGCACCCTGGTTAGGGTAAACAAATTTCAGTATTCCTTCCCAAAAGAATACGCTTCCTGTCATAAGGCGAATTATTAGAATTTCTTTGGCCCCATCTACAGGTGGGTTGAACAGCCATTCAAATGTTTTTTTCATGTCGGTGTAATTTTGATTATGCAGCAAACCTATATTGTTTACAAACCGTAAAGTGCATTTTTAGATAAACGGGTGTTGTAACTTGACAAAATGCATTTCATCAAGCAATATATGCCTATGGCGTAAACGATTTATAAATGCCCCGATTATGCTTAATTTTAAATTCTAAAGTGGCGAATATGCCGGCAAAAGGTAGTTATAGGGTTCCTCTTGAGATAACTTTTTGGATTGGACTGTACATCCTATGGGTTCTTGTTTTTCAAAACAGAACCATTACCATAACGCGCACCATCGGCATTGAGTTCTGCTACCTTATATTTATAGCTCTTGATTACTATTTTACTGTTAATGTCCTTATTCCCAAATTCCTAAATAAGAACAGATACCTGCTGTTAGTGTTTCTTTTCTTATGCTCTACAGCTTTGGCTGCATTGCTAAGGGCAATAGTTTCCTACTACATAACTTTATACCTGTATAACTTACCGGCACCCGATTTTGCTATATTATATCCACGTTCATTGCTTAATATATTTATATGGACGAGCCTTCTCACTGCCGGCAAAATGATAATTGACAGGGTGAAAAACCAACGTTATTTAGAAGAAGTTGAAAAGGCAAACACAAAAAACGAACTTGATTTCTTAAAAGCCCAACATAACCCGCATTTTCTATTTAACTCACTCAATTCACTTTATTTCCAGATTGATAAAACCAATGCCGATGCACGAGGAACACTGATGAAACTTTCAGAAATGTTGAGGTACCAGCTTTATGAGAGCAGTGCCGACAAGATACCAATTGATAAAGAGTTGGACTATTTAAAAAGTTATGTGGAGCTGCAGCGTCTTAGATTGGACAATAGTTATCGAATAAATTTCAGGATAGAAGAAAGTATAAGAGATTTTGAAATAGCGCCGTTGCTCGTAATTCCTTTGGTGGAAAATTCGTTTAAGCACGTTTCGCATTACACTAATAAGCCAAATGAAATAAATATAACTTTGAGTTACCATAATGAAACTTTCATTTGCAACGTGAATAATACAACCGAACAAAATGAAAAGACGGGTATTGGTGGGATAGGTTTGAAAAATTTAGAACGAAGGCTGGAATTGCTTTATCCTGATAGGTCCGAATTAAAATTGGTAGAGTGTGATAATAGATTTGATGCAATGCTAAAAATAAAAGTGAGTGAAAATTAATTGCATTATAATAGATGATGAGCCATTAGCCCGGAAGGGATTAAAAGAGTATGTTACGGAAGTAGATTTTCTCGAACTTAAAGGCGAGAGTGAAAATACCGGTGCGGCTGAAACATTAATGAGCAAAGGCAACATCGATCTTATGTTTCTTGATATACAAATGCCTAAAGTAACCGGTATAAACTTTCTGAAGGGACTTAAAAATCCCCCTATGGCGATTTTTACAACCGCCTATTCTGAATATGCTTTGCAAGGCTATGAATTAGATGTATTGGATTACCTGGTTAAACCTATTTCATTTGAACGCTTTTTGAAAGCGTGTAACAAAGCGAAAGACTTTTATGCCCTAAAGCAGGTTAATACAAAAGCATTACCAAAGACAGATGAGTATTTCTTTATCCGCTGTGAAGACCGATTGGAGAAAATACAATATGACGAATTACTCTATATAGAAGCTATGGAGAATTATGTGATATTCTACACCTTGAAAGACAAACTGGTCTCCTATCTTACTCTTAAATCAGTAGAAGGCTATTTACCGGCCGATAAATTCCTTAGAGTTCATAAGTCATTTATTGTGGCTATTCCAAAAATTGAAAGCATTGACGGGGCTGATATAGTAATAAAAGATAAAAGCATACCCATAAGCCGTACCTTTAAAGATGAGGTGATGAATAAGCTTGTTACAGGAAGGTTTCTTAAGCGGTAACAGAACCTTGTTTATTTTTTCTTCTTTATCCTTTGAAAATTTTCCTTCACCCGGTATTTCACAATTTTACTTACAAGATTCAATGGAAGTGGCTTGTCAATAGGGAATTGTACGGAGCCTTTGGCGTTTTTATAAACAGATAATTCCTTTTTAAAAGCTTCAATCCCAGATACTCTGGGGTAAAACCCAATATGCTTTTTAAACGCGGCATACCAAACAAGCATACCGTTAAGCTTAAAAGCAGGCATATTGTAACTTATTACTTCTTCTGCTTCAGGTGCAGCTTTTCTGATGGTTTGCCTCAGTTCTTTCAATAGCTTACTGGTATCTTCTGTTTGAACCGAAAAATATTCGTCAATGGTTTTGAACTTCTTTCTCATGTTTTAATTTTCAACTTTATTGAATTACAACCTATTCATTATCTTTGATTAATACCCCAGTCGCCTAAAACTGAAAGCACAATTTTACAATAATTATGTTTAAAAGAGTAAGAGTTGAATCGTCTTTGTTACTCTTGTTTTTCTTTTTGCTTGTGGTATTTGTATCTATAGATGCAACTGATTTTGTTAGGAACGGTATACTGGGTCACTTAGGTAAACATTATTTTCTGCTTTACTTTATTACCTACTTGGGGCTTGTTTTCTCTTCCTGTATGCTTCTGTTATCCGAAAGTAAAGTAATTCGATATGGTTTCTTAGTACTCTTGTTCGTCTCACTTATAATCTCTATTGGTTGCAAGCTGGTTATGGGTGAAGGTTATAATGTCGACCTGTCATGTCTTTTTATACAGGAAATTCAGTGGGCAGGCAGTTCATTTAAGATATTCTGGCTGAAGTATCTCGAGGTTATTGCTATTAGCACGGTTATTATTGGCATTACAGCCTATATAGCTTTCAGGAAAATTGAAACAAGAGTAAATGGTAAAGCCACAATTGCGAGCAGCTTATTCATTGGCTTGTACTTATTTATTTTTTTAAGAACTCATGCCGTTATTTCCGTTTTCCCTTGTGTGTATAATGTTCCTGCGATAACTGCTTACACTTACTCCCGGATTTATGTTCCTGGCCGCCACGGGATTAGAAACACAGCATTTTTTACACCGTCAAAGAAAGGCTTGGCTAAGCACATTGTTTTTATTGTCGATGAAACAATCAGGGGTGATGCACTCACCATTAATAATGAAAAACTTTCCACTACACCTTACTTGAAAGGAATAGCAGGTAGTTACTACAATTACGGCATTGCCAGTTCAGTGGCAAACCTAAGTGTAAGCAGTAACCTTATAATGCAATGCGGTATAAGGCTTAATCAGACACCAGATACAGGTGGATATTGGAAAACGAACCCGAACATATTTCAGTATGCAAAACGGGCAGGATACATAACATCTTATATAGATGCACAGAACAGAACTGACAACCCGCAAGGCTATATGACAACATTCGATTTCAAGCTTATAGATAATGTTATTTTATTGGGTAGCGAGTATCCCGGTATGAAATGGTATGAGGCAGACCATAAACTGGTAAACGATATTGAAAAAATTGCAAGTTCAGATTCAAGCACATTCACTTATATCGATAAAATAGGTGCTCATAATCCATATGAAGAACGGTATCCGCTTTCCGCTGAAGTATTTCAACCTGCCATAAGAGGAGAAGGAGTTGTATATGCTGACAAACAAACCGAGTTGAATACGTATTACAATGCAGTGCGATGGTCGGTGGATGATTTCTTTAAAGAACTTTTGCCAAGACTAACAGATAAAGATGTTGTAATAGTTTATTGTTCTGACCATGGTGAAAGCATTATGGAAAAAGATAACCCTGGTTTTATTGGCCATGCACAAGATGTAAACCCTCCTTCAGTGCAAGCTGCCGTTCCCATACTTATATTTCCCTTCGAGAAATCAAAAGAAGCTCTTAAGGGTCTCGATTCAAATTTCGTTCGCAATAAGAATTATGCCAGCCAGTTCCAGGTATTTCCTACTTTGCTTGAGATTATGGGATATGGACATAGCGATATTGTGAAAAATTACGGTATTACATTATTTGACAGGGTTGATACAGTAAAGCGCAGGTTTTTATCAGGTATTATTATAAATTCTCAAGGGCAGCATATAAATGATTTTAACTTTACAGATAGTTTAAAATGAAACCATTAATTGTATTACTATCTGTATTTGTTATTTCGGCAGTTTCCTTAAAAATTGCCGGAGGTAACTGGAATCCGATTTTCAGTGCTAACCTGGCTATGACCATAATGCTCTGTTTTGCTGCCATGGGGCATTTTATGTACACCAAAGGAATGATGATGATGGTGCCGCAATTTTTGCCATTTAAAAAGGGTATAGTTTATATTACCGGCATTGCTGAAATTTTATTGGGACTTGCTTTATTATTTACCCAGTATCGCGAAACAACAGGAATCGCACTGATTGTATTTTTTATTCTAATGCTGCCTGCAAATATCAGCGCAGCAATTCAGCATATAGATTATGAAAAAGAAACCAATCAGGGTAAAGGGAAAAACTATCTATGGTTCCGGGTTCCTTTGCAAATTCTGTTCATTGTTTGGGTATATTTATCTGCGGTACATCATCGATAGAGTTAAATAAATTGCAGATATGACCATAGCTGACATAATCAGGCATCGTTTAATAAATCAGCAGATTGAAGAGCAGAGATTTTCTTCAGCTAAAGAAGTTGTTAGCTGGTTAGGAGCTGTTCAGGCTCAAGACTACCAGATGGCTAAATGGGCTATTGGCATAAGGCTCCCCAAAGCAACAGATGTGTTGATTGAAAAAGCTATTGATGGAGCCGAAATAATACGTACCCATATTTTAAGGCCTACATGGCACTTTGTTGCAGATGAAGATATTCGTTGGATGATGGAATTATCTGCTCCGCAGATTGGCAAAACATTGAATGTATATAGCGAACGGTTAGAATTGACGCCCAAGGTTTACAATAAAAGCAATGAACTCTTTGCGAAGTTACTATCGGGTGGCAAGCATATGACAAGAGAGGAATTAATAGGCGAACTCAAGAAAAATAAAATAATAACTGCCAATAGCATACAGTCTTTGCAAATAATGATGAGGGCGGAAATATCGGGCATTGTTTGCAATGGCCCTAAAAGGGGAAAGCAATTTACCTATGCTTTGTTAGATGAGCGTGTACCTAAATCAAAAAAACTTGATAGGGAAGAAGCTATCGCGAAACTGGCACAACGGTATTTTACAAGCCACGGGCCTGCTACCGTACATGATTTTGGCTGGTGGAGCGGGCTTAAAATGACAGAAGCAAAGCAGGGTGTCGAATTGAATAAAAAGAATTTTGATTCAGTTACTATTAATAACCAAACATTCTGGTTTCGTGAGTTGAGCCATGCGAACAAAAGCAAGACAGAGGAGGTTCATTTTCTCCCCGCATTTGATGAATATGTAATAAGTTATACTGACAGAAGCCTATCAATGGAAATCGACATAATGAAGAAAGCGATTACATCAAATGCTATTTTTAAACCCGTTTGTGTTATAAATGGTAAGGTTGAAGGTATTTGGAACCGAACGGTTAAAAAAGATAAAACTATTGTTGAACCGCATTTCCCGAAATTGAAGAAAGTGAACAGAAAATTGCTTGAAAACGCGTTGCAATCCTATAGCCATTTTCTGGGGCATAAGGTTGTACTTTCAACCTAAATGTTAGATTTGCACGAAGATTAAATATGAATTATGAATAGGCTCATTCCCATAAAATCGGTAAACGATATTCCTCAGGAATATAAGGACACTCCTATAGGACTGTTATTGGAATATCACAACTTAGACCGCCCTTTTGAAATATACCAGAATGCAGAAATGCTGGTAGGTATGTGTATGGATAACCGCAAGCATTTGCATATGCCCGATAACTTCTCCTTTATCATCCGTACCGGAGGGGCTAATTTAAGATACAGTGAATTTAATGTGTCATTTGCAGTGGCAATAGGAAGTGTAGGTCATATGGCCTTGATAGGTCATAATCACTGCGGTATGGTTAACCTGGCATCAAAGAAGAAGTTGTTCATAGATGGCTTAGTAAAAAATGCAGGGTGGGATAGTCAATTAGCTGAAGATCAGTTTATGAACTTTGCCCCCATGTTTGAAATTATAAACGAAATAGATTTTACACTAAGTGAGGTAAGGCGCCTAAGGCTTCGTTACCCTAAGGTGAAAATTGCACCTATGCATTACCTGGTGGAAGATAACCAGCTTTACCTTATAAAGGAAAACTAAACAGAGAACTATGTCTGCTAAATTAGAAGTAAAGAACGAAATCATTATTAATGCATCTCAATCAAAGGTATGGGATGCACTTACCAAACCCGAGCAAACTAAAAAATATATGTTCGGCTGTGAAACAGTATCAGATTGGAAAGTGGGAAGTCCGTTGCTTTGGAGAGGAAGCTATGAAGGCAAAGAAATGGTTTTTGTAAAAGGCCATATTGTAGAAATAAAACCGAATGCTCTCTTAAAGTACACGGTGATAGACCCTAACGCAAGCTACCCCGATATTCCTGCCAACTACTTGAATGTTACTTATGAAATACTACCACAAGGCAACCAGGTTAAGCTTGTTGTAATACAAGATGGATTTGAAGGAGCAGCAGAAGGTGAGAAGCGCTATAAGGATACTTATAACAATGGCGATGGCTGGAATCCTATACTGGTTCAGGTAAAGAAGCTGGTAGAGGAAAACTAATTCTCCGTGGTTCTCTGAATTTTATTTCTCCTGTATTTCTCTGTGTAATATTTTTGGTTTTTTACACAGAGGTTCACTGAGAAGCACCGAGTTACACAGAGTTCTTATCCTTCTTTCTCCTCAAACTTAATTCCCATACTTTCTAATTCACCTAATAGGGGAAGATAGATTTCTTTTACGGTGGGTATACAAACTCCCTTTAGGTTGATGTTGCCATTCAAAATAAATTTGGTAACAATGCCCATAGGCAGACCTACAGTCTTTGCCATAGCTGTATTAACTGCATCATCGCCTTTCACAACCAGCGAGGAAAGAAGCCGATGCTTTTTATCTTTCAGTTCATATTCAAACTGGTGCTGCATCACTATCATATCTATGTCACCATCCTTCAGTTTCCATTTCTCTTCCAACAGGCTCTGCAATATTTGTGCCGGTGTGCCATCTTTCAATGCAATGGGCCTGTCTTCAAAAATACCAAGCCAGTTCAGCATTTCCATAGTATTACCTTTTACCGTAATTCCAACGTAAGCTGCAAGCCTTTCTTTTATTTCTCCTTTACCGGCAGGAATAAATGATTCCACAAATTCCCTGAAGCTCATTTTTTCAGAGCCTTCAATATGGTATGTATCATCAGTCATTCCTAACTGTACAAATACATTCCACCCGCCACAGTAAGCAGGCATTCGCAAAGTACCCCGTACCATGGTGGGAATATTATCAATTCCATAAAGCGGGCGATAGCTTAATGAATCACGGTTAGCATAACCTTCAAAATCACCAGTGCCTTCCACATGAATTTTTTCAGTTCGTGTAAAAAGTTTATGGTAAGGAATGTAAGCGTACTTGCCATTCTCAATATACTTGGCTGTGCCTTGTCCTGCTAACACTACATTTCGCGGGTTCCAGGTGAATTTATATCCCCAGGGATTGTCGTTTGATTCCGGGGCTACCAAACCACCTGTATACGATTTGAAGCCCAGGAATTTTCCGCCCGCTTCATATACATGGTCTATAATTTTCATGGCCGATGCATGATCAATACCCGGGTCAAGGCCACATTCATTCATTAGTATAATACCGGCTTTGCGGGCTTCCTCATCTAATGCTTTCATTTCGGGTGACACATACGATGCAGTCACCATCGATTTCTTTAACTCTACACACAAGGTTGCAATTTGTATGTGCAACGCAGCAGGCAGCATAGATATTACAATATCTGCCTTTTCAATTTCCTCCTTTGTATGAACAGCATCACTTATATCTAATGCAATAGGTCGGGCATTTTTGTGGTTTTGTATTTTTTGCTTTACCAGTTCCAAAGAAGCATCGGCAACGGTAATTTCATAATTATACTGCAGGGCTGCTTTTAAAAGATATTGAATAAGTGAAGAGGCTGAACGGCCTGCTCCCAGGATGAGCACTTTTTTCATTTTACTTCAAAATCCAGTAGTTTTTCATTCTCTATGTAAGCTTCAAGGTGGTCACCAATTTGTACTGGTCCAACACCAACAGGTGTGCCGGTGTAAATAAGGTCGCCTGTACGCAACGTTACAAATCCCGAAACATATTCTATAATGGAATCAAAAGAGAAAATAACATCTTTTGTATTTCCTTCCTGTACGGTTTTGCCATTTATATCCAGTCGGAAAGAAAGGTTATTAATGTCCTTATAATTTGTCTTGTCTTTCATTCTTCCTACAACGCCTGAACCATCAAAACCTTTTGCTTTTTCCCATGGCAGGCTCTTAGCTTTGCATTGTGCCTGCAGGTCACGGGCGGTAAAATCTATACCTACGCTTATTTGTTCGAAATATTTATGTGCGAATTGTTTTTGAATGTTTTTGCCGTTTTTATGTATACGCAAAACCACCTCAACTTCGTGGTGTACTTCCTTTGAAAATTTAGGGTAATAGAACGGATCATTATCCTGCAGAAGCGCGGTGTCGGGTTTCATAAAGAAAACAGGCTCGGTTGGTGTTTCGGCCTTCATTTCTTTGGCATGCTCTGCATAATTTCTTCCAATGCAAATTATTTTCATGGCTATGAATTTTGTGTGCGGTAAATATACAGAGATTAAAAAGAATAGAGAAAGGGTAATGCCTACGGCACATTTTTATGGATAGCAGTGCATAATTGTTACCAAGCGTTTGCCCCCAAGGGGCAAAATTCATTATCAAAATTATTATGCATAATGTGCCATAGGCACTATAGCTTGGTAGGAATAATAGCGAGCAGATAAATTTATGTGCCGTAGGCACTTCCCTTATTCCAATTCTCTGAAAATATATTTCGAATCGTAATCAACGGCAAATTTTTCTAACATTTCAATATATTCTTCCAAAAATGTCCTTTTATGATGATGCTCTTCTTGATTAATGATATACTTAACAACCGCATCTATTTGCGACCTTGAATAAGAAAAAGCTCCATATCCTTCTTGCCAACGGAACTTGCCTCGGACTAGCTTTTCTTTATTAATCCATTCTGATGAATCTCCTTTTATCAATCTCATTAAATCAGATAATGACTGATGAGGCCGAAATCCCAGGAATAAATGCAAATGGTCTGGCATACTATTAATAGCAAGAACTTTATGTTCGTTATTCTGCGCAATAGCAACTATATAATTATGAAGCCTTTTTTTCCATAAAGGACTAATTACGCAGTCACGGTATTTAACTGCAAAAACACATTGCACATGAATTTGTGTATATGTGTTTGACATGATTACGGAACCTTATTTATTTATGCATCTTCGCCTTTACCTCAGCCAGGGCTTCTTTAGCTACATCCAGATCGGGGTTTTGCTTCAGGGCATGGGCGTAGTCTCTTCCGGCTTTAGTAAAGTCATTTAGGTTCTCATAGCACTCACCACGGCCATAATAGGCAAGGGTATATGTAGAATCGCTATTGATGGTCTTGGTAAAATAGTCAAGCGACTTGTTGTAATCTTTATTAATAAAGAAAAGGTATGCCATATTATATAAGGCCGACTTGTAATTCGGGTTTATTTGCAATGCCTGCTGGTAAGTCTGCATAGCAGTAGAATAATCACCAATCTGCTGGTAGAACATTCCTTTGTCATAGTAGGGTTCTACATTATTGGGTTGAATATTAAGTGCTGTGTTAAAATAGTCGAGTGCGTGAATGCTTCTTTTGTTTGAATAAATAAGCCCCAATTGAATATACGCATTGAAAAAAGATGGGTTCTGCTCAATGGCAGTCTGCATGCTCGATGCGGCTTTAACAGTGTCCTTATCTTCCAGGAAAATAAGCCCTTTAATAAAGTATGCATTGGCCTGGTGTTTATCTATTTTTAAGGCTCTGTCAGCCAGGTCTTCTGCATCTTTATATTTTCTTACATCTAAATAAATCTCCGATAACTTAAGCAGTGCATCAAGATTAAGTGGGTTAAGCGAAATACATTTTTCAAATGCAGCTTTCGCATCACGTGTATGCCCCACTAAAAAATCAACATCAGCAAGGCTGCTGTAATAACCATCTTTAGTACTATCTAGTTTAACTGCCTGGTTCAGGTCGGCAAAAGAAGTAGTTAAATTCTTTTGTAACAATTCTAATTTCCCCCGGTTCCAATATGCATCAGCATCCTTAGGGTTGGTAGCAAGCCGGTCAGAATATATTTTAATTTTAGGGGAAATGGTATCTACAGCAACATGGCTTGTGTCTTTGCCATGCTGCTGTTCTACCTGTTTGTTATTGTTATTCCCGCAAGCTGAAAGAAGCAATACTGTTCCTGCCAGCAGCGGAATGAGAGAGCGATAAATCAAATCTTATACTTTTTGTGCGAGAGCATCTTTAATTTTCAATTCAATTTCCTCAGCCAGTTCAGGGTTGTCGTTAAATATTTGTTTAACAGCATCTCTTCCTTGTCCAAGGCGTGTTTCGCCATAGCTGAACCATGCGCCGCTTTTCTTTACAACGTTCTTTTCTACGCCAAGGTCAACTATTTCACCCACTTTAGAAATGCCTTCGCCGTAAATAATGTCGAACTCAGCCATGCCAAACGGAGGGCAAACTTTATTCTTGACCACCTTTACACGGGTGCGGTTACCTATAACTGTTTCACCTTCTTTTAACTGGCCGATACGGCGGATATCTAAACGTACAGAAGCATAGAATTTAAGTGCATTACCACCGGTGGTTGTTTCAGGGTTACCGAACATTACACCTATTTTTTCACGTAACTGGTTAATGAATACGCAGCAACAACCTGTTTTGTTAATGGTGCCGGTAAGCTTACGCAACGCCTGCGACATTAACCTTGCCTGCAAGCCCATTACTGAGTCGCCCATTTCGCCTTCAATTTCAGCGCGTGGGGTAAGTGCAGCTACCGAGTCAATAACTACCATATCAACAGCGCCTGAACGGATAAGGTTATCCGCTATTTCCAGCGCCTGTTCTCCGTTATCGGGTTGCGATATAAGCAGGTTGCCGATATCTACTCCCAGTTTTTGTGCATAAAAACGGTCAAAGGCATGCTCTGCGTCAATAAAGGCAGCTATGCCGCCATTGCGTTGTACGTTAGCTATAGCATGCAATGCCAGGGTTGTTTTACCTGAAGATTCAGGGCCATAAATTTCTATTACACGGCCTTTAGGGTATCCGCCAACACCAAGCGCTATGTCAAGGGTAAGCGAACCGGTAGATATTACTTCTATACTTTCTCCGGCAGTATCGCCCATTTTCATTATGGTGCCTTTACCGTAGGTTTTTTCAATTTTCTCTAAGGTTAGCTGCAGGGCTTTAAATTTTTCTTTTGCCGCTTCTTTTGTTGCGTCTCTCTTTTCTGCTTTTTCAGCTTTCTCTGGTTTTTCTACTGCTACTTTTTCCATGGTGACTTTGAATTAATTTGGTTAAAGATATATAATTATGTGTTGAATTTGTGCTTATTGATGGGGTTTAGTTTTGAACAAAAAGGTACTTTTTTTCTTGAACTTAATGCCTCTTGTAATCTGAAGGTTTTTTAATATTTCATCCAATTCCAGGCGGATATTCTTTTTAGGAGTTACCGGTTTCTCTTTTATCTCAAAAAGAGAAGTTTGATTTACATATGGTTCCATGATTGATAGTTTTTAATGGTAAGATTTTATTTCTTTATTTTTTCGAATTCTATTTTCAGTTCCCTAAGCATGCCCATAATGCTTTCCAGGTTAAGTTCTTCGGGCTTGTTCTTAGAAGTATTTATAGCGCACTGGTATTCCCATACTTCAAGTATGTCGTTAGCCTTTACTTTATAGGGCTGGTAAATTTTATTGTCAGAATGCAGGTTAAGGCTGCCATCTTCTTTCAGGTTGCTGTAAACCCTTTTATAAACCAGTCCTTCGTCGCGGGTAACCAGAATATAGGTCTGCCCGTCTCTTATTTCGCGTAACGATTCAAGGTATTTGCCAATTACGTAGCTGCCATCGGACAGTGGAGGCATAGAATCTCCTTTAATAGGAAAGGCACGGTGTTTGCCAACTGGTAAAAACGGGAAGTTCATACGTTGCAGGCCCTCAATATATTCAGGGTCGGCATAACCATTAAGATAACCCGCCTGCGCTTTAACAGGAACAACTTCAACAAGGTCATTTCCATCTCTGTCCACCATAATAGGGAACAGTATTCTGTTCTCGCCCACCTTCATCAGGTCTTCGGGTTTGGTTTTAGACAGGTTGGCGCGCAGGAGGGCATCTATGGCAACATGAAAGTAATCTGCTATTTTTATTAGCAAGTCGTAAGGAGGTTCTGCGCGGCCTTCTTCGTATGATGCTAAGCGGGCACGTTGAATAAGTAATGCGTCGGCAAGTGTTTGCTGCGATAGGTTTCTCAACTCTCTCAGCGCTTTTATATTCTTATCTATTCGTGACATTGATGATTAATTTAGCACAAACGTACTAAAAAAATCATCTGTGCATATATTTTAATGCTACTATTTTTAGCAACGTATTATAAATAGTTGATAATCAATTAAATATATTTTAATGAACCTGGCATGAAATTTAGCAAAATATTGATCAGCCTATTGATGCGGACACTTTCAATGAAGTCGGTTTATTACCAATATAAGTACGAATAAACTCTTCAAATTCGGCTCTAAGAGGATATTTATTATGAGGAATAACTAAACTGGTAAGCTGAAGTACTTTATCAATAAAATCATTGTTAGGGGCATACTTAAGCATAAATAAAAATGCTCTTACAAAAGCTGCATCTTCAAAAACATCCTTTTTTCTATTAAACAAGGAGGAGAAGAGGTTTAAATGGCTCTCATTAAATCTTTTGTCAAGAAGCAATACAATTACCTTAAATTCATCTTCCTTTGTTACTTCCACCATTACCAGCAGCTGCAGTTAAGATAACATTTGTGAAAAGAATATAGTTATCGGGTTTAAACACAGGTGATTTTCTAGTTTCATATTTCTCCAGTTCGGCAATAAGCTGTTGTTGTACCCATGAGAAATCGACAGCTTCATTAGGGACGGTTACTGTCTTAAATTTAGCCTGAACAACCCAGTAGCCGTCCCAATTTTCTAGCTCACTTGGATAAGGTGCTATGCCTTCGAAAGTAGCTTCTCTTCCACCATCTGGCCCCTCGCCAAAACTAATTGCCCCATTTCCAAAAACGCGTTTGCTTAAAGCTTGAATCAATTTTTCAAAGTCTGTTGAATTTAATTTGTTGAATTCGTATCTCATTTCTGCAAAATAAAAAAGATGTAGTAGGTTAAGTGAGCGCCAACAATATAAAAACCTTTTTGAAAAGAACACTACGTATAAAAGCGTAGTGGAAGCAAAATTTAACAATTAAATAAGGTTGTTGAAAACCTTGTCTCTTTTCTATTTTAATGTCCTTGGAAGTTGAGGAACTTTGTAATTGGCTAATGCTCAAAAATATGAAACCACTTAATTTTAATCTTAAATCATGTATCCTAAATATTACATCTGTGCATGGGGGGGTATGAAAAAAAGCACTTTTTTGCCATTCTTTGCCATTCTTTGCCATTTTTTCCCAAATGTTAAAATGCTATACTCTAAAAATGTTTAGGTATATTAACTACTTGATTATCAATTTCGCCAGGGCGAATATTTCACTAAATTTTTATGAAAACATGGAAAATGCTGGTAACCAATATATTGCCAAAAATGGTTGCACAAAAAGTGCAGAAAATACGTTAAAAGTGCAGCTTATGCAGCATAAAACCGACAGGTTTGCGTTAGGGATAATAGCGGATAGCCCACAACCGCCAACCGGCGGTGAGGACTTGCAGCGTATAGCCCGACCCGAAGGGGAACGCCCTACAATTAAGAAAGAATTAGAAATTATGTATCGTAGGTTGAACAGTGTTAGTATTACAGAAACGCCTCTCCCGCTTGGGAGAGGAAGGGTGAGGGCAGATAGGAAATCTCATATTCAACATAATCGTTATTTTTGTAGCGTATGAAGATAAGCAGAGAGGTAAAAACAGGTATAGTAGCAGTAGTAGCATTGGCCATGCTTATATATGGCCTCAACTTTCTGAAAGGAATAAACATCTTCTCACCCAATAAGAAAATATTTGCTGTTTACAGTAATGTAGAAGGCCTGCTTCCTTCAAGCCCGGTTTTGATAAATGGTTTTCACGTAGGCCAGGTAGAAAATATAGAGTTGGCAGCCAATACTACAGGCAGAATAATAATAAGAATGGTTATTACAAACAACGATATTAAAATTCCAAAAAATTCCATTGCCCGCATAACAAGCGATTTTTTTGGTAACCGGGCCATACAAATTGAATTAGGAAAGGATACTGTGGGGAGAAAGAAATACGATTCCATGATTGTTAAGAATAATGATACCCTTTCCTCAGCTAACGAGGTAACCCTTAAAGACCAGGTAAGTGCACAGGTCCTTCCGTTAAAAAATAAAGCAGAAGAGTTGATGTCGGCCATTGATTCTACCATGGGTATTATTAAGGGCGTGTTTACTAAAAAAACCCAGAACAACATTTCCCAGAGTATTGAGAGCATAAATATTTCGTTGAAGCACTTTCAAACCATGTCGGGCAACCTTGATGAGTTGGTTGCTACCCAAAAAGATAGGTTAGGCGATATATTCGTGAAGGTTGACGAAATATCTACAACCCTTGCCAAGAACAGCAAGCAACTGGGCAATGCTATCAATAATATTTCGAATATAACCGACACACTTGCCAAGGCTAAATTGAAGGACGCCATTATGAATGCAGACAGTACGTTGTATTATACCTCACAAATATTCCAGAAGATAAATAAAGGAAAAGGTTCATTGGGAAAGATAGCTAACGATACTACCATGTATAATAAATTGAATGGGACAATAGGTAGCCTTAATGATCTTTTGATGGACATAAAGCAACATCCGAGACGTTATTTATCACCCTTCGGAAAAAAGAATTGACGAGAAAGTAAACAATGGTATCGCAGATAATATTTGCCATAGTCCTTATAGCTGCTATAGTTTTCTTTACCAAAGCAGTTCGTAAGATAAGCCGCAACATAAAATTGGGTAAGCCTTTTGACCGCAGCGACCGTTCAGGTGACCGTTGGAAAGCTATGTTTATGGTTGCCATTGGCCAATCGAAAATGGTAACGCGCCCTTTTGCTGGTGTACTGCACATTTTTGTGTATGCGGGGTTTGTTATAATCAATATTGAAGTGCTTGAAATACTTATTGATGGTGTTGCAGGCACCCATAGGATACTCTCATCCTTCCTCGGCCCGTTTTATACTTTTCTTATATCTGCATTTGAATTTCTGGCGGTAGCAGTGGCAGTATCGTGCGCTATTTTCCTTATCCGCCGTAACATTGGAAAATTAAAACGTTTCTGGAGTAAGGAAATGACAAGCTGGCCACGTACCGATGCTAACATCATCCTTACTACCGAGATTCTTTTGATGTGCGCTTTTATGTTGCTTGATATTTCAGATACACTTATCCAAAGAACAAGCAACCCTGGATATAGTGGATTTTATATAAGTAATATGCTTACCGGTGTATTAAGTGGCTCTTCAGTTTCAACGCTGGAATTCATTGAGAAATTCTGCTGGTGGTTTCACATAATAGGTATACTGGCATTTCTTAATTACATTCCTTATTCCAAGCACTTCCATATTGTTCTGGCATTCCCGAATGTGTACTATTCAAACCTGAACCCCAAAGGTGAATTTACCAACCTGGCTTCAGTAACCCGCGAAATAAAATTAATGCTCGACCCGAATGCGGCTGTGGCAGCACCTGCAGAAACGCCTGCAACTCCTGAACGTTTTGGCGCAAAAGATGTTTTCGACCTGAGTGGCATTCAACTGATGAATGCCTATTCATGTACCGAGTGCGGGCGCTGCACATCGAGTTGCCCGGCTAACCAGACAGGCAAAATGTTATCGCCCCGGAAAATTATGATGGATACCCGCGACAGGCTGGAAGAAGTGGGAAAGAATATTGATAAGAACGGCAAGTTTGTTGATGACGGGAAATCGCTGCTGTTTAATTATATAACTCCTGAAGAAGTGTGGGCTTGTACTTCTTGCAATGCATGTACTGAGGAATGCCCTGTTAATATTGACCCGCTTGCCATTATAGTTGACCTGAGAAGATTCCTGGTTATGGAACAATCTGCCGCACCTCAGGAATTAGCGCTTATGATGAACAATGTGGAAAATAATGGCGCTCCATGGCAGTTTCCTGCATCAGACAGGTTAAACTGGACCACTGCTTTATAGTATGCTCTTGCCATATAATGTTTGAACCAAGTGTTAATTTTATATTCTCATTTATATTTATGATTAAGGTTATTCAAAAAAATTACGCGTGGGCAATTATTCTTGCTGTCGGTATAATATGTGCTTCCTGTAACCATCGTGGCGAAAGTGAAGAGTTTTGCAGAAAAGGATATTCTGAGCTAACATCAAAACAGTTTAAGGCATCACTGGAGGATTATAATAAAGCTATTGCAGCAGATTCGAGCTACGGAATGGGTTGGGAAGGGCGCGGAGCGTCAGAGTATTACCTCGATGATTATAAAAACGCTATAAAAGACGAATTCAGAGCATTTACTCTTGATTCTAATTTGAAAAATGTAAGGAATTGGATTGGCAATGTAAAGCGTGAATTAGGTGATTATAAAGGCTCTATAGAGTATTACAACAGGTCAATAGCAAGGGGTGGAGAAAATGATTTGGCAAGAGCTTATGAAGGACGGGGTGCAACGGAATATTACTTGAATGACTACACAAAGGCTATGGAGGATATTAATAAATCAATAAGCCTTGATAACACCCTGGAATATGCTAATTACTGGAAGGGTATGATTGAAAGATCGACAGGTGATTATAAAGCGTCGAAGGAAGATTTTACCCAGGCGATACATAAAGGTGCCTATACCGGAAAAGCTTTTGAATGGAGGGCTTCGGCAGAATACCACCTGAATGAGTATGAAAATGCGTTAAGCGATATTAATCGGGCCATTTTGCTGGATACTACACTGAATAATGCTAATGGCATAAGGGCTGTTATAGAACAGGCTATGGAAAATTACAAGAGTTCGGTAGAAGATTATACCATTGCAATTAAGCGAGCAGATGCCGAAAACAAGACTAAGGATTACGAGGGGCTTGCCATAGATGAATATTATTTAAAAGACTACGCAAATGCTTTAGCCTATATTAACCTTGCCGTTTCCGATACTACCCTGCGTAATGCAGTTGCCTGGAAAACAGCTATTGAAAAGGCTGCAAAATAATCACTCTGCCGGAACCACATCAAGAATTACAAATGTGCCAGGCTTAATGGATGGGCGCGGGTGCGGATTTTCTTTAGTGGCTTCAGGAGCCTGGCCGAATTCGGCAGCAGGTAAATAGATGTGATGTGTTTTACTGTTAACTATACATGTGCGCGCACTCTTTTGTGTCGCAACATTTTCTATAACAGTATACTTATCGGCAGATTCCTGTTTTATGGCAGTTAGTGTACCATCGCCGTTTGAACTGTAAACAATTTTCTTCTCCGTATCAAACGCTACTGCATCAGTACGGTCTCCGGTAGGTACGGTCTTAACCACCTTCCATTTATCAATATCTATAACCACCATCATTTTATTATCGCATACGAAAAGAGCCTGCGGTTTTTAACGTCTATAGCCAAACCACTTGGTCCATCACAGGGTGTAAGGCTAAGTGTGTCTTCTACTTTCATGGTTTTTGCATCCATGCGGCATACCTGGCCTTTATCTTCCAGGTTGAAATATACTTTACCAGCGCCATCAGCTGCTGCAAATTCAGGTCTGCCTGGCAAGGCTATGGTTCCTATAACTGCATTTGTTTTAGCATCTATTACGGTAGAATTATTGCTTCTGCCATTAAATGTAAATACGCGCTGGGTAGATGGGTCATATAGTATAGCATCAGGGTTTTTGCCTGTAACCTGTACCTTGGCTAATGTCGCATTTGTTTTCAGGTCGAAAATTGTCACAGCAGAATCTTTGCCGTCGCTTATAAAACCTTTATTAAGATCTGATGCAATGGCTATACCATGTACCCCTTTAGTGTCGGGTATGGTGGCAATTACTTTATTGGTGCTAAGGTCTATTACCTGTACTACCGTAGCGTGCGACACATATAACCTGTTACTGTTTTCATCAACCGCTACATAATCCCATCCTCCTTCACCCTCTAATTTTATTTTATCGGCTATTTTATAATGCGATTGTGCATTAACTGATGTAATTGATAAAGTTGTAAATAATGCGGCTGTTAAAAAAATAAGTTTTTTCATAGAAGGGGGATAAATGTAATTTTACAATCCTTAGTTTATTGTTCTACAATAATAATCAAGAATTACGATAGATTATAAATTAAGAATAACAAACAATAGAAATTTATATAGAATGTTGATTTTGAACTCAAATAGTTGCGCATTTTGGAAGGATTAGTACTAAAAGCCTTGGGGCAGACATATAGCGTACTTTTAAAGTCGGGCGATACAATTACCGCTTCACTCAAAGGTAAAATGCGTACTAAAAATGTGTCAACAACCAGCCCCGTGGTGGTGGGCGACCAGGTTACTATTGTCCATTCCGAACCCGATTATGTAATTGACGAAGTAAAGCCCCGCAGGAATTATATTATTCGTGTATCTAAAAAATTATCCAAGCAGTTCCAGATCATTGCTGCCAACATCGACCAGGTATTTATATTGGTTACCATAAGTCAGCCTAAAACGCATAACACATTTGTCGACCGTATATTAACAACCGCCGAGGCTTACCAGATAAAGGCACAACTTATATTTAACAAGGTAGATCTTTATAATAAAGAAGAGAAAGCAGAATTGGAAGAGAGAATGGAAGTGTATGATAGTATTGGATATGATTGTATGGCGGTATCATTATTAAATAACAAAGCAGTACCTGAACTGAAGAAACTATGCACCGGAAAAACAACCTTACTCTGCGGAATGTCTGGTACCGGTAAATCTACCTTTATAAACCAGCTTGTTCCCGGAATGAACCGCAAGACAGGAGAAATATCTACTGCTCACCTTAAGGGTATACACATGACAACCTTTTCTGAAATGATTCCTTTACCCGGAGGTGGTTTTATTATTGATACACCCGGCATACAGGAATTTGGTATTGCCGATATCACTAAATACGAACTGTCTCAATACTTCAGGGAGATGAACTACTTCCGTGCCAATTGCAAGTTCAATAGTTGTATGCATATTAATGAACCCGGCTGTGCAGTCATAAAAGCAGTGGAGGAAGGCGAAATTGCATTATCGCGCTACGAAAGCTACCTCAGCATGTTTCATAACGAGGCCAGCGAGGAAAAGAAATATTAAAAGTTATTTGCTGAGTTTTGTTTTCAATTCTCCTGCCTTTTCCTTTTGAATTTTCAACCACTCCAGCGCTTCATTCTCGTTATTAAAAATTTAACCTAG
>Ga0206857_1042_pt1 | contig 29057 bp, 27 predicted proteins | sample Alteio_BWOrgCont_49_FD_152865 | JGI IMG/M metagenome (GOLD analysis project Ga0206857, IMG submission 152865) | Enriched cells from forest soil in Barre Woods Harvard Forest LTER site, Petersham, Massachusetts, United States -... | ecosystem: Environmental > Terrestrial > Soil > Temperate forest >...
TTCCGGAAAAAATATTAAGTATCGGGTGCGGTCACACACTTGACACAATGCGCTTCAAAATGGTTCTATGCGTGTCTGAATTATTTCGTGAGGGATATTTTTTGTTTAAAAAAAGTGCCACTCACGGCATAGAATCGCTGGCTTAAACCCATCAACGCACTGATTTTTTTTGAAGTAAAAATTATTCGATGCATTGGCATTTATGAAAACAAATAAGATTCTTAAAAAAAATATTTTTCGAACTTATTTATGGTTAGAATGCAAGGTTTAGGCAGGTAAAAAATATTGGGAAAAAGTAGTTATAAGTGCCGCCGATCAGCGCATCGGGAAGCGGTAAATATTTAAGCAGTATTGGAGGGTATGTATGGATTTTTCAGAGCACGGGCATGATAGGGGTAATAAGTTCACCGGTATCACTGTCGTAGTAGTTATTCATGCTTTACTTATCTACGCGCTTGTAAATGGCTTAGGTAAGAGTCTTATTGCGGTAATCAAAGAAGCGCCTATTGAAACCAAGGTCATTGAAGAGGTGAAGCCACCACCGCCACCGCCAGATGCACCACCACCACCACCGAAATTGGCTGCGCCACCACCACCGTTTATTCCGCCGCCTGAAGTGCAAGTTGCTACACCGCCTTCACCGAATGCAATCTCGGCTGTTTCTAACGTTCAGCCGCCTCATCAGGATATGCATCCGCAAACAGCGGCTGTGAAACCGACGCCAGGACCATCTACTACCAAAGCGGTCTATGATCCGGCTAGCTGTAAGCCTGAATATCCACGTAACTCGCTGCGCAATGAAGAGCAAGGTGTATCGCGTGTTGTGATTACGGTTGGTGCTGACGGAAAAGTATTGGATTCCCAAGTCGCAAAATCATCGGGATTCAGGGCGTTGGACGTAGCTGCAAAGAACGCGTTTAGTCAGTGTGCGTTCAAGCCTGGCACAATTGACGGCAAACCGCAGCAGACGTTGTTGACAATTGATTATGTGTGGAAGTTGGACAACTAATTAATGAACTTGGTAGCTAGTCAACCAAAGTAAATGGTGAATAGCTTTATTTACACTAATTTGATTTGAAATTTATTTTTAAGGAAGTCTTTTTATGAAAAACCGCATCTCTTTATCCCTCTCAGCCTTGTTCGCGACGATATTGTTATCGGTTAGCGCAGTAAGTTTTGCAGCAGATCCAGCGCCAGCCGCTGCACCTGATGCCGCAGCATCTGCACCAGCAGCTGCGCCAGCTGACGCTGCTCCGGCAGCACCAGCTGCAGATGCTACAGCTGCTCCAGCAACTGCAGGCCCAGCAGAAACTAAAGAAACTGTAGACAATCCATACGGTCTGGAAGCAGTTTGGCACGGTGACTTCGTCTCCAAAGGTACATTGATCATTTTGGGTTTCATGTCGGCTGGTAGCTGGTATATCCTGATCACTAAACTGATCGACCAGATCAAACTGGGTGGTCAAGCTGGCGACGCTAAGAAAACTTTCTGGAAAGCGTCTTCTGTTCAGTCCGGTATCAGCGGCCTGAAAGATGGCAGCCCATTCCGTTATATCGCTGAAACTGGTGCTAAAGCCAGCGAACACCACGAAGGTTCACTGCTCGACAAAATCGACCTGAATGACTGGGTAACGATGTCTATCCAACGCGCTGTTGAAAAAATCCAAAGCCGCCTGCAAGATGGTCTGGCATTCCTGGCGACAGTTGGTTCAACAGCACCGTTCATTGGTTTGTTCGGAACTGTTTGGGGTATTTACCATGCGTTGACAGAAATCGGTATCTCCGGTCAAGCGTCTATCGACAAAGTAGCTGGTCCAGTTGGTGAAGCGCTGATTATGACTGCGTTCGGTTTGGCTGTAGCGGTTCCTGCTGTATTGGGTTACAACTTCCTGGTACGTCGCAATAAATCGTCGATGGAAGAAGTTCGTGCATTTAGCGCAGACTTGCACCTGGTGTTAATGAGCGGTGCAATGAGCACAGCGGCAGGTTCATCGAAAAAAGCTGGTTAATTGATAGCTAAAGCTAAGGAATAAATCATGGCAATGGCAATCGGAAACCCCGATGGGGGCGAAGATGAGGTAAACAGTACCATCAACACGACGCCTCTCGTGGACGTTATGTTGGTGTTGCTGATCATCTTCTTGATTACAGTTCCTGTCGTAACGAACACCGTAAAGGTGGAGTTACCAAAAGAACGCAACCATTTATTTCAATCCAAAATTCAAGATATCGATTTGTCGGTTACTAAAGACGGCGATGTCTATTGGGGACAAAAGAAAATGGCGGACTATAACGAGTTGCTCGAACGGTTGAAAGCGGTATCTGTATTGACACCGCAACCGGAAGTGCATATTCGTGGTGATCAGAATGCACGTTACGAGTTTGTCGGTAAGGTCATCCTGAACGCACAGCGCGCTGGGATTGCGAAGGTTGGATTCGTGGTGACCCCTCCGCCTAAAAATTAATAGGAGTAAAGATGGGAATGAATATTAGCTCGGGTGCTTCAAGCGAACCCGAGGTTATGATCGAAATGAACATGACGCCGTTGATCGACGTTATGTTGGTGTTGATTGTTACGCTGATCATTACGATCCCAATTCAAAATCACGCTGTGAATTTGAACTTGCCTAATGGTACGCCGCCACCTAGTACGCCACCTCTTGTGGTGAACATCGATATCGATTTTGACGGAACGATCTTGTGGGATGGCACGGTAGTACCGAGTTATGCCGTACTGGAAAGCAAGTTACGTGATGTCGCTGCGGTACCAGATCAACCGGAAGTGCATTTGCATCCGAACAAGCTGGTAGCGTACAAGTCGGTAGCCAGTGTCATGGCGGCTGCACAGCGCAATAATGTGACTAAGATTGGTATGGTCGGTAATGAACAGTTTGTTGATTAACTGATTTACTGATCGCATCAAGTCACGATGAATAGATAGCAGGATAAAAGCTTGTTGAGTTTAATATGACTTACACTATTGCCCAAACTTGCTGCTAGTCTCAAAAATGAAAATCGGCAGGGTGACCTGCCGATTTTTTCGTATGGTTTTTTGTATTCGTTTACCTGGTAATTTTTCGTACCAATTTCGACTATCAACTTTTTATAAAGAGTAAAAGTAATGATCAAATTTCGATATGCCCGCTATGGAGTGCTCATTGCTGCTTTAGGTTTGACTGCAGTTTCGGGCATGATCCCTGCTACTGCGTTTGCGCAAGCGACCGAAACCGTTAAACCAGCGATCGGCACATTACTCCACGATGCAAGCGATCTTGCAAAAGCAAAAAAATTCAAAGACGCGCTCGCTAAAATTCGCGACGCGGATGCAGTGCCGGGCAAAACTGCCTATGAAAGCTATGTAATTGAAAGCACGCGCGGCTCTTACGCAATGCAAGCGGGCGATAAAGACACTGCTGTAAAGGCCTACGAGGCGGTAGTCAGCTCTGGCCGCGTCAATGGCGCACAGAAATTGGCCATGTATGAACTACTCGGTGACACCTACTACGGCATGAGCAATCTGCAAAAGGCGCAGACCTGGTATGGCCGTTATCTGTCCGAAGGCGGGGATGATCCGAAAATCAAACAAATGATGACGCAAATTTCATTCTCCACGGGCGATTGTTCCAAGGTTTCCAAAGACATCACTGCCAACGTTAAATCGGAAGAAAAAGCAGGCCATGCTCCAGCAGAAAGCGATTTGCAAATGCTGGCAAATTGCTCGAAAAATGACAAGTCCGGTTATGTCTTAGCGATGGAAAAACTGACGACCTACTATCCTAAGAAAGAGTACTGGAAAGACTTGTTGAACCGCCTGCCAACCAAGGCCGGCTATTCTGAACGTCTGGTGCTGGATGTGTATCGCCTGAAATTTGATCTGGGCCTGATTACGACATTGGATGATTACATGGAAATGTCGCAGCTGACATTACAAGCAGGACTGACCGGTGAAGGACAAAAAGTTATTGATCAGGGTTACAAGGTTGGTGTATTTGGGGTAGGACCAGAAGCAGCCCGCCACAAGCGACTCAAAGATCTGGCTGCCAGAAATGCTGCTGCAGACCTGAAAGCGCTGCCACAAACTACCGCAGATGCGAACAGCTCTCCTGAAGGTACTGCGCTCGTTAATTTGGGCTTCACCTACGTCACTTCGGGTCAGTATGACAAAGGGATCGATCTGATGAAGCAGGGTATCGCGAAAGACAAATTGGCTCATCCGGAAGACGCCAAACTGCATTTAGGTATTGCGTATGTGTGGGCGGGTAAAAAAGCCGAAGCGATCAAAATGTTGAAATCCGTTCAGGGAACTGATGGCACGGCTGACTTGGCTCGCTACTGGATGATTCAGGCAAATCACCCACTCAAGTAATCGCTAAAAATTTTAAGTTGATTACTTAACTGTGCGAGGCTGAGAATTTATACGGTACAAAAAATCGGTAGGCTGGCCTACCGATTTTTGTATTCAATCAAACTAAAGAGTTCAATATGAAAAATTTTAAACAGGCACGACTGAGTGTAATCACGGCGGCCATTTTAGGGTTGGCAGGCGCAGCTATGCTGCCGGTTAGCGTTTATGCAGATACGCCTGCGGCGGATGCTGCTGCGACGACAGAGATATTGCGACCAGAAATCAAAGCGATACTTACTGCGGCCAAAGAGCTCAACGACGCAAAAAAGCCGTCGGAAGCGATTGCCAAATTAGCTGAAACCGATGCTGTCGCAAACAAAACGCCTTACGAAATTTTCGCAATAGACAGAACGCGTGCCGATTACTATTACGCTTCGGGCGATAAGGCTAATGCTGCCAAGGCCTTTGAAGCGGTGGTGGCGACGAATTATTTGCCGAAGGCTTCGCAGTTAAACTTGTTTGAAGCGCTCGGTCAGCTTTATTTTCAGTTGTCAGATTATCCGTCGACGATCAAATGGCTGGAGCGTTACGTTAAAGAAGGTGGACCGGATCCTAAAGGCCACGAAGTACTCAATAATGCCTACTATCTGAATAAGAATTTTGCCGAAGCCTACAACGGTGTAGACAGCCAGGTGCAGGCTGACATCGCCGCTGGAAAAGTACCCGCAGAGCAGAGCTTCAGGATCCTGGCAAGTTGCAAGAGCGAGTTAAAGGACGATGCCGGTTTATTAAAGTCGATTGAGTTATGGAACACTTACTACCCCAACGCTAAAAATTGGCTCTATTTGCTAGGGCAAGTCCACTTCAAACCAGGCTTCTCGGATCGAATGTATTTGGATATATTCCGATTGAAGACTGACCTGTCACTGATGAAGACAGGAGCGGAATATTTGGATATGGCGGATTTGGCCGGTCGAGCTGCATTGCCTGCTGAAGCGAAGAAGGCATTGGATCAGGGTTTTGCTGCAGGTGTTCTGGGTAAAGGTGCCGACGCTAAAAAACATGAAAGCCTGTTGGCAGCTGCAAACAAACATGCTGATGAAGATCTGAAATCGCTGGATCAGGGCGAAGTCAGTGCGAATAAGAGTAAAGATGGAAACGGACTGATCAACTTGGGAATGGCGTTTGCTACGGCTGGTCAGCTTGATAAAGGCGCAAGCTTAATCGAGCAAGGTATCGCTAAAGGTGGACTCACTAAGCCAGAAGAAGCAAAACTGCACTTAGGTGTGGTGTATTATTGGGCCGGGAAAAAAGATGCAGCGATCAAGCAATTGCAAACGGTCACTGGTACGGACGGTACCGGTGATCTTGCTCGCTATTGGATTATGCAGATCAATCACCCACTGGCGAAATAGGTCGCGGTTTTTGTATTCGCTTAGCGGTAAAAAAAGCAGCCAGATGGCTGCTTTTTTATGCCCGGTCAGTGTCAGAATTAGCCAGGTTTTTTAGGGACCTTAGCCTGCGCGACCGTAATTTTTTTTACCTGTTTCGATTTAGGCAGTGGTTTTTTCGAAGGCGTGATCGTAGCCACACGCGTAGCACCGTGGGCGTTGCGCTTTGGCGTGACTGCGGGCGCTTCGATCTGCAACTTCTGGCCGGATTTAAGCGTGTCCGACTTCAAATTATTCCAATCCTTGATCTGCGCCGTAGTGACTTTATAACGTCGAGCCAGCGAATTGAGGCTATCGTTTTTACCTGCAGTGACACTAATTTTTCTACTGAAATCATGCGCTGCTGTCAGGCTGGCATGATCCAGCACCAGCTGGGAAATATCGCTATCTTCCGTTTTGGCAGTCCTGGGAATCAGTAATGTTGAACCCGCTTTGACCAGCATATTGGTCGGCACCTGATTGGCTTCTTTCAATGCACTCGGTTGGGCACCGAGACGGTGCGCAATGCTTTCTATGCGCTCATTTTTACCCACCGTGTAGGCGGTCCAGCTTGAAAGAGGTCCATCCCATTTACTCAGATTGTTTTTGAAAATCTCGACGTTATCCGCCGGTAGTAAAATTTTGGTATCTGCGCTGCCAGTAATGACCGGGCGATTAAATTGCGGGTTGAGTTCTTTAAATTCCGCAACCGATAATTCTGCAAGCTGGGCCGCTACGCGTACATCAATGTCGCGTGTCTTGTCGACACTGGCAAAGTAGGGCTGATTCTCAACCTTGGGTAAGGCGATATTGAAGTACTCAGGATTGCTGATGATGTTTTTTACCGCCTGGAGCTTGGGCACATAATTCTGCGTTTCCTTCGGCATCAGATACGACATGCTGTCAAAGTCCACCGGCAAACCGGCGGCCTGCTGTTTCTTGATCGCCCGAAGCACCGAGCCTTCGCCCCAATTATAGGCGGCGAGCGCCAGCTGCCAATCGCCAAACATGTCGTACAGCTTTTGCAGATAGGTCAGCGCGGCGTCGGTCGAATCCAGTACGCCGCGTCGCTCGTCCTGAAACATGGTTTGCTTCAAATTGAAATCACGTCCGGTCGATGGAATAAATTGCCACATACCCGACGCTTTTGCGCTCGATATTGCCTGCGGATTAAAGGCCGATTCAATAAATGGAAGCAATGCCAGTTCAGTTGGCATACCGCGTTTTTCGAGCTCTTCAACGACGTGGAATAGATATCGCGAAGCACGCTCAGAGGTGCGTAGCAAATAGTCGGTGCGTGCGCTGTACCAGTTCAATTGATTGGTGACCAGCGAATTTTGTAGATTGGGTATGCCGTAACCATTGCGGATACGATTCCATAAATCGATTTGTTGATCTTTAGTGACCTCGGCAGGTATCGGTGCAGCAACTGGTTCGACTACTTGAGGCGTACTTGTTGTAGTAACCGCTGGTGAACCTGTGATTGCGGTCGATGGAGAGGTTGTGGCAGTTGCAGCAGTTGCTTCGGGGAGGTCTGGATCAGCAAGGCTGAATGCTGAGTATGTTGCCAGTAGAGCTAATAGTGCAGGCTTTAATAAAGGGGTAAAGCTGAAATGCGGCATCGTCATACCCTTTTGTCAATCAAGCGAGGATGTGAGAGTGTAAGTAGGTATGGTTGGGCTGGTCAAGCAAAAAAAGCCACAGTTACATCGCTTACATGGCTCAGATGACTTTTTTGCCAAAAATGCGCGCATTGGCAGGTCGCCCATCTTCCCTTACACTTGGCGCCTTGTTTCATTTTGAATGACGAAAGACCTGTATGGCATTGAAGTCCACCGTGTACAAAGCCGATTTACAACTGTCTGATATGGACAGAAATTATTACGCCGCGCACGCGCTAACGCTGGCGCGCCATCCATCCGAAACCGATGAGCGCATGATGGTGCGTTTGTTGGCATTCGCGTTAAATGCGGATGAGAATCTGGTCTTCGCCAAGGGGCTATCAGATATAGAAGAGCCCGACTTGTGGCTAAAAGACTATACCGGGGCGATCAAGCTCTGGATTGAAGTTGGTCAGCCGGACGAGCGTCGTTTGTTAAAAGCCTGTGGCCGAGCGGAACAGGTGGTTGTCTACAGCTATGCCAACAACAGCGCCATCTGGTGGCAGGGCGTCACAAATCGCCTGGAACGCGCGAAAAATCTGACAGTATGGAATTTGCCAGTGACCACCTCGCAAGCACTGGAGAAAATTGCGCAACGTAGTATGCAATTGCAATGCAGCATACAGGACGGACAGTTGTGGCTAGGCGATGAAACCCAGACGGTGCAGGTTGATCTGGTGAGTTTAAAGCAGCGCACCCAAAGCTGATCAGGCCAGGAATTGCAGTAGTCCTTTTAGCGCGTGGCTGACGGTTTGCTCGCGCACCGCATTGCGATCACCACTAAATAACAAGCGCTCTGTATGGGTTTTGCCGTTCATGCTCCAGGCGAAACAGACGGTGCCGACTGGTTTTCCTGGCACTGCACCCAATGGCCCGGCTATACCCGTCGTAGCGACAGCGACATGCGCTTCGCAATTTGCTAACGCCCCTTCCGCCATCGCTGCGGCAATCTCTTCGCTCACCGAGCCATGTTGAGCGATCAACGCCGGTGAAATATCGAGTAATTCCGATTTAGAGGAATTTGAGTAGGTGATAAAGCCACATTCGAACCATTTGGATGATCCCGAAATTTCTGTCACGGCATAGGCGATACCGCCGCCGCTGCATGATTCTGCCGTGGCGAGCAGCAGGTTTCTATTGGTGAGCAAATTACCAACTTTGGTCGCTAACTGGGGCAAATCGTCCATGAGTTATCTCCTTACTAATTTGGTTATTGGCGTAGCCTTAAGGCTGCACTGATTAGTTCAACAACGGACTCGCGCAGATTCGTAGGGGGTAATAGCGCAGCGTATTACACCGTATGTGTTTCAAATTTATCCAATCGCTTATTCAAACATGTTAATCACGACTCTCTGCACTATCAATGTGCGAAGCTCCGATTGGGAACCATGCGGTGTAATACGCTGCGCTATTATTCAAACATGTTAATCACGACTCTCTGCATTATCAATGTGCGAAGCTCCGGTTGAGAACCATGCGGTGTAATACGCTGCGCTATTACCCCCTACGCGATATGAATCGGCGTAGCCTTAAGGCTACGCTAACTCTACCACCAACCCATACAAAAAAGCCGGACTTTTAGTCCGGCTTTCGTTGCTTGATCGCGCAGCTGATTCAACGCTGCGCTACCGCGTCGACCACACATAATGCAGTCATGTTGACGATACGACGTACTGTGGCAGACGGCGTCAAAATATGTACCGGTTTCGCGCAACCTAGCAAGATAGGTCCGATCGCAATCCCATTGCCCGCTGCGATCTTGATCAGGTTATAGGAAATATTGGCCGCGTCGATATTCGGCATCACCAATAAGTTGGCGCTGCTGCTGAGCGTCGAGCCTGGCATGCTCTTTTTCAGGTAGGCATTGTCCAACGCAGAGTCACCATGCATCTCGCCATCGATTTCCAGATCGGGCGCTTTGCTTCGAATGATCGCTAAGGCACCACGCATTTTTTGCGCTGATTCGCTGTTGCTGGTGCCGAAATTGGAATGGGACAGCAACGCTACGCGCGGCGTTATACCGAACCGGCGCATTTCCTCAGCCGCCAAAATGGTAATCTCAGCGATCTCCGCAGACGTCGGATTTTCATTGACGTGGGTATCCACCAGAATGATCTGCCGGTCTGCCAGCACGAGCGCATTCATGGCGGCATACACATTCACGCCTTCACGTTTGCCTAGTACCCGATCGATATAATCGAGATGTAAATGGGTCGTGCCAAACGTGCCGCAAATCATGCCATCGGCGTGCCCTTTTTTAATCATGATTGCGCCGATCAGGGAGTGGCGGCGTCGCATCTCGATTTTTGCATATTGTTGCGTCACACCCTGGCGAGACGTGAGTTGATAATAGGTTTGCCAGTAGTCGTGATAGCGCTCATCGAAGTCCGGATTGACCACCTCAAAATCGACGCCAGGTTTGATGCGCAATCCAAACGTTTCAATGTGACGCGCAAGTACGGCAGGGCGCCCAACCAGGATCGGTTTGGCCAGTTGTTCATCCACGATAATTTGAACGGCACGCAATACGCGCTCTTCTTCGCCTTCAGCAAAGACAATGCGTTTCTTGGCGTCGGGTGCGTTCTTGGCAATTTGAAATGCCGGCTTCATGAATGAGCCACTGTGGTACACGAACTGCTGTAATTTTTCGCGGTAAGCATCCAGATCGGCTATTGGGCGTGAAGCAACGCCTGATTCAAATGCTGCCTTTGCCACAGCCGGTGCAATTTTCATCATCAGACGCGGATCGAACGGCTTGGGAATCAGATATTCCGGCCCAAAGCTTAAGTTGGTGAAGCCATACACCGTGGCGACGATATCGGACTGTTCGGCCTGCGCCAATTCAGCAATCGCGTGGACAACCGCGATTTCCATTTCGCGGGTAATAGTGGTAGCACCACAATCCAGCGCGCCACGGAAGATATAGGGAAAGCACAGAACATTATTGACCTGGTTGGGATAGTCTGAACGACCAGTAGCGATGATTGCGTCGCTGCGCACTTCGCGCACTTCCTCCGGCAAAATTTCTGGTGTTGGATTGGCTAATGCCAGAACCAAAGGACGCTCGGCCATCTGCTTGACCATGTCTTTTTTCAATACACCGGCGGCGGAGAGTCCCAGAAATACGTCGGCACCTGGAATGACTTCTGCCAGAGTCCGCGCACTGGTCTCCTGGGCAAATCGCGCTTTGTCTGGATCCATCAGTTCAGTGCGGCCTTTGTAGACCACGCCGGCGAGATCGGTCACAAAGATATTTTCGATAGGGAAGCCCAGATCGACGATTAATTCAAGACAGGCGAGCGCCGCAGCACCGGCACCTGACACAACCAATTTACATTTCTTGATATCTTTATTGACGACTTTTAATCCGTTGAGAATAGCTGCACCAACGATAATGGCTGTGCCATGCTGATCATCATGGAAGACAGGAATTTTCATCCGGTCGCGCAATTTGCGTTCTATGTAAAAACACTCCGGCGCTTTAATGTCTTCCAGATTAATGCCGCCGAAAGTCGGTTCAAGCGATGCGATGATGTCGCACAATTTATCAGGATCGGATTCATTGATTTCAATATCGAATACGTCAATGCCTGCAAATTTTTTAAACAATACGCCTTTACCTTCCATCACCGGTTTCGATGCAAGTGGTCCGATATTTCCCAGACCAAGCACTGCAGTACCGTTAGTGATAACGCCGACCAGATTGCCGCGCGCCGTGTATTTAAAAGCGTTAGCAGGATCTTTAACAATCTCCTCGCACGGCGCAGCGACGCCAGGCGAATAGGCCAGAGCCAGATCACGTTGATTGGTTAGCAGCTTGGTCGGCGTGACACTGATTTTTCCAGGAGTGGGGAGTTCGTGATACTCCAGAGCGGCGGCGCGTAATTGCTGTTTGGATTCTTCGTTCGCGCTGTTTTCCATGGATGTTTACCTTTCGTATTTCGTATTAATTTTTATTGTGCTTTGTGAATGCGCAAACCGAATTTGTAATTCACCAATAATTTCGTCAATCTAAGATTCTATCAGAGTGAAATCTTATTCTTCATGGTCTTTATACGTATTTTCATCTGACCAGGGTTTACGCTAGCTTGACCACCTTTGCAGTAGCATAATTGAATTACTGAAAGATTACATTGTGCGACGAATTTGCTCTTGTTGTTTTTGGCAATTTGATTGTTGAATGATTCCGGGTTAAGAGCTATCTTAATGCCACCTTCCCAAACAGATTTACTCTCAGTGAGGTAACCGATGTTCCCAACTTTTAAACACAAACCCAAACAAGAGTATCGGTCGTATAAATGTACAGTATGCGGCTATATCTACGATGAAAAAAAAGGCTGCAGCCAAAGCAAAACTGCTGCGGGTACGCATTGGGAAGATTTAGCCTGGGATTGGGAGTGCCCGGATTGTGAAGGTGGAAAAGAAGCCTTTGAAACGGTGCAATAGACCCGCGCATATCCAAACATTTGTCCGGTTCCCTACAACTGACACTGTTCAATTTCGCGACGCAGAAATGATGTCTGCGTTGCGCTCATCGCTAACCTGACTGAGCCTAATGATATTAATGACTTGTTTTTTCATTAATTCGGTCAAGGCTAACCCTCCGGAACACCTTGATTTTGTAACGAAATAGGTAAAAATTGCCTAAACACCTATCCAGCCCAACGGCTTTTGGTTGATAATTTTGTCCTGTCTGGCTTTGCCAGGGAAATGTGGCAAGTCGTGCAAGCCGGGAAGTTGATAATTCAATGAATTCCCAACGTGGTTCAATGCCGTTTTCTGGGAAGAATGAATTGAATCTGACCGAGTTTGAAACAGCGCAGGATTAAGAGCCAGCCTTTGGCAGGAGTGTTTAGTGTTACCACGTTTTAGTATTGTAAAACAGCGAACGGCGGCGATTGATACTGTTTTATTGAGTGTAAGCTGGGGCACGTTGGTGTTGGGCTTCACGGTTTCCAAGCGACCGCTGGAAATAGATTTCGAGGACGAGTTATATCCCCACCAGCGTGGGCGAAATACGATTGCGATTATCGTTTTGGTATTCATGCACGCTATCGTGGCGTATTTGTTGTTGACAAATAAAGTAGCTCATCCAACAAAAATGGGCGCGGATGAAACCAAGGTGGTGTTCTTCGATACGGCAAAAAAAGAGACCGATAAGCCCAAGCTACCTAAATCCCAGCCAGAAAAAAGAGCGCAACACCAACCGAATCAACCCAAAGCAATTACCACACCCAAACCCGCAGTTGAAAGCATTCCGTCCGATTCGCCTGTCGCTGCGCAGCCAGTCGACGACACGATGGCAAGGCTGGCCGCTGCACGTGCGCGACGCCAGGCGCTGGAGGACGACGCTGCAAGGGACAACCAGGAACAAGTCGCCAGACAAGGGCCGTCCGCAGAGGACGCCGCGATGGCTCGCATCAAAGCCAATATCGCCGCCGCTAATTACAACCGCAACGGTGGCGGTGGCTTATTCACGATTGTTTTCCAAGGGGTTCAGACCGGCAAATTTACTTTCCGGGGCTGGAACACGAATGCGAAAGATATCGTGCCGCAATCCTATGAAGTTGATGCTGGGGTGGGCGGCGATGTTCAACTTGCGATGGTGCGCAAAATGATTGAATTGATCCGAAAGCGCTACCCTGGTGATTTCCCGTGGGAGTCGCATCGTAGTGGAGAGGTGATCACGATGTCGGCCCGACCAGCTGATAACGCCGCATTGGAGACTTTCCTGCTAAGAGAAGTGTTCGATAAAAAGCAGAACTGAGTTCGCGTCAGTACGATTAAACCACTGGCGCATTGCGTGGTAGTTCTATCATAAACTCAGTGCCTTTTCCCACCACAGAGGTAACGCTGATCGTGCCACCCAGGATGCGGTGCACGATATTGTCCACCACGTTTAATCCGAGGCCACTCCCGCCCTGGCCAAATTTGGTCGTAAAAAATGGGTCAAAGATATGTTTGACATGTGCTTCATCGATCCCATTGCCGTTGTCCGTGAATTGAATGACGACCCGATCTCCGGCAATCGATTTTGCGAAAATTTTAATCTCTCCTTCGGTGCGACCGTCAAAGCCATGGATCAGCGCATTGTTCAATAAATTGATGATGACCTGACCCAAAGCGCCAGGAAAACTGTCCATCATAATATTGTCGGCCACATCGACGTCCAGGGTGAACGGTGTATTTTTAAATGTGTGCTTGAGGGTCAGTATCGTTTCTCTGACGACCGCTGCGAGATTGAACGTACGTCGGCGTTCCGATGATTGATCGACGGCGACTTGTTTAAAACTTTGAATTAACTCCGATGCGCGATACAACGACGATTCGACCAGTTGGCTTCCTTCTTTACATAGCTTGAGAAAATTATTCAAGGCGGAATGCGTCAGTTTTCCATTGACTGCCTGAGATGAAAATTCATTGACGATTTCACGTATCGTACTTGCGGTGACCAGCGCATTACCAATCGGCGTATTGATCTCGTGCGCGACGCCAGCAACGATCGCTCCCAGGCTGGCAAGTTTTTCTGATTTTACCAAACTGTCTTGCGTTCCCTTTAGCACCTTGATGTTTTCTTCCAGTTTCTGCTTCGCCTGAACCAAATCTTCAGTGCGTTGCCCGACGCGGATTTCCAGTTCGCGATTTAAATCCGATACCTCACGCACTTTTGTTTCAATGGCGGCAGACATCAAATTAAAGTTATGTGCCACATCGCCCAACTCATCGTTGCCAGCTTCCGGCATCTTCAGCTCGTAATGCCCAGCAGCGATTTTTTGTGTCGCCAGTTTTAAGGCTGATAATTGACGTGTGATGTGTAGTCCAAACAGACTAAGCGCGACAAAGCACGCAAAAATAACGATAGTCGTTAAACCTAGCGAATTAAGCTGGCTACGTTGCATCGCTTCCATCAACGCCCCTGTCGCCAGGCCGTATTGGATGTATCCGACCTCGTTGTGTCCCAATAAAACAAGATCGCGCACGTTGAGCATACCGCGCCTGGCTGCCACCACATAATCTTCGGCCGCGTCAGGTGCCGGTAGTTGGGTTTGTTTGACATTGGTAGTCATGATGACGCTGCCGTCAGCGCCGATTACTGCTATGTAGACGATTCCACTGGTGGCATTCGGATTCAGCATCTCCCTGAAGAACGTTTGTAGCGTGTGCAGATTCGTGCCGCTGTCGTTGCTGGACGATGCGACGGCGACATTGATGAGTTGCGAACTCTGATTGACGGTCGTGAGGATATTTTTTAAAACGGTGGATTCCAGGGTGCGGTAGCTGATCAGATAGTTACCGGTACAAAGTACGGCAAAGGCGACCAGCACGGCCACCATTAATTTGACGGTCAGCGTGAATTTTCGATTTGGCATTGCGCCGGATTGAGAATGTTGAGCGTCCAAGTTGAATCGCGCATAGTTAATCAGACCGTCTATCGTTTATCTGGGTTTGCAATTTTTGTCCGCTAACGCTGTGCGAATTGGTGCAGTGGTGGCGTAAATTGCATTGTCTAAATGGTAAAAACTCATGCTGCTCCAGTTGCGCAGTTGTGAACCCAATTTAGCTGCAAACTGTACCCAGTTCAAGGTCGAATCCCTGGTGCACGTCATAATTGCCCGCGCGCGCCTGGATTTCACGCCAAATGCTGCCCGTTTTAGCTGTCTTGTGTCCAGCTCCGACAAAAATTCAGCAGGGCGGTGAGCTTGGCAGAGACGATCTTTTTCTCTGCCGTGATCAGATAAAACTGGCGCTGCAGCTTCGGTAATGTGGAACGAATTTCTACCAATTTTCCCTGGTCGAGCAAATCTTGCACCACCAGTCGGGAAAGGCACGCCAATCCTAAGCCTGCGACGGCTGCGTTTTTAATTGCCTCAGAGTTGCCGAATTCGATCGCAGGCGTCAGATAATGCAAATGCGGTAGCAAAGCATGTTCAACAGCTTCACGCGTGCCTGAACCCATCTCACGCAATAGCCAGTGTGAATCCCGCAAGGCGGTGACACCGATCCTGGATTTAGCGTTCAAAATTGGATGTGTCGGCGAGCAGACGATGAGTAATTCGTCGCGCAACCACGGCTCAATATGCAGATCGGTCTGGTGACAATATCCTTCAATCAGTCCTGCATCCACCTCAAAATTCATTACAGCGTTCACGATATCGTCCGTGTTTGCAATGGTGATTTTGCAGGCGTGATCTGGGGTAGATGTGTCAAATTGCGCCAGAATTTGCGGCAGCAGATAAATGCCGATAGTTGTGCTGCTACCCAAATGCAGGCCGCTGATATCATGATTTTCTTTGATCTGAAACTGCTGCTCAATGTGGGCAGCGGCGTCCAATAGCAATCGTGCTTGCGGTAGCAACTGACGACCGTTGTCGTTTAGCAGCAGGCGCTTACCGACCCGATCGAACAAATGACAGGTCAGCAGACTTTCCAATTCCCTGAGTGCAGAACTGCTGGCTGATTGAGTCAGATGGACGCGATCAGCCGCAGCTGCGGTACTGCCGGATTCCGCTACCGCCAAAAATATCTGTAGCTGTCTGAGTGTCAGTTTCATGGCATATCGTCAAAATACGTCAAAACACGTTGAAATATTGAATAGCTTGATTATATGAAATTAAGTGGCAGTATGTCTTAATTTCTACCGGCCGAAAATGCCCCCAATGGCTCCGTCTCGTGTGATTATCGGTGTTTTACCTGTAAAATATTTGGATGTCAGAATTTGAACTTATCCAACGTTATTTCTCCGATCGGCAATCTCCAGCCGCCCATATTCCGTTGAGCATCGGCGACGATTGTGCATTGATGTCTGTAAGTTCGGGCATGCAGTTGGCGGTGTCAACCGATGCCTTAGTCGAAGGACGTCACTTTTTCGCGGGAGCCGACGCGCGAACATTGGGCCATAAATCGCTTGCGGTTAATTTATCCGATCTGGCAGCAATGGGCGCCACGCCGCGCGCGTTCACACTGGCGCTGACGTTGCCGGACGTGAGGGAAGAATGGCTCGCCAATTTTTCGGCCGGGCTATTTGATCTGGCTGCGCAGTTTGACTGTCAATTAATCGGTGGCGATACTACGCGGGGACCGCTCAATATTTGTATTACGGTGCTGGGCGAAATTCCTGACGGCCTGGCGCACCGTCGCGATGCCGCACGACCGGGTGATGATATCTGGATTTCTGGATCTCTCGGCGATGCACGGCTGGCGTTGTGCTGCTATTTGAATCAACAGACTTTGTCTGCTGCTGACCTCGAACTATCCTCAATCAGATTGCATGCACCAACCCCGAGAGTCGCGTTAGGCCTGGCATTGCGCGGCGTCGCTCGAGCAGCCATTGATCTGTCTGATGGTCTGTCTGGCGATCTCGCGCACATTCTGAAGCGCTCCAAATGCGGCGCAACAGTGTGGTGTGACGCGTTACCGATCGGTGCCGTGCTTTCCCAGCAAAGCAAATCGATGCAGCGCGAATTTGCACTGGTTGGAGGGGATGATTACGAACTATGTTTCACTGCTCCGTGCGCCCGTCGAAACGATGTGTTGGAGGCTGGGCGATTGACCAATACGCCGGTCACCCGTGTTGGGGTCATTGAAGCTGAACCAGGTTGTCGTTATGTGGATGTCGATAACAAACTTTTGTCTCTCTCTCTTAACTCATTTGACCATTTTCAATGATAAACACGAGCGCTGAAAAAAAAATTAAGCCTGATGCGGCGTTTATGTTTTCGCATCCTTATTATTTTCTGGCCCAGGGCTTTGGCAGCGGCCTGTCGCCGATCATGCCGGGTACGGTGGGGACACTGCTGGCCTGGGTGATGTTTGTGCTGTTCAGCAATCGTTGGCCTGCGCTGTTTACCGAATCGCATTGGGCGCTGATTATTGCAGTTGGTTTTATTGTCGGTATTTATGTGTGCGAACGCACTGGACGGGCACTAGGCGTAGCGGACCACGGTAGCATGGTATGGGACGAAATCATCGCCATGTGGCTGGTTTTATTGTTCTTGATGCCCGCGAGTTTTGCGACCCAATGCTGGGCATTCTTTTGGTTCCGCGTTTTTGATATGGTCAAGCCACCGCCGATATCTTATTTCGACCGGCATTTAAAAGGTGGGTTTGGTGTGATGTGGGACGACATTGTCGCGGCGTTCTATACTTTGCTGCTATTCACTATCTGGCGGCTGATCTAGCAGTTGTTAACAACCATCAGGTCAATTTGGACAAGTTCGAACTTGAGTCTGGTCACCGTTCTGAATCTCATCGATGCCATCTGTTCTGGCGACTGTTGGTGTGTAAACACAATACGACGATCCATCTGCGCCAGTAACTTTCGTTACGCGCTGTGGGGCGCCTGTGACGTAAATTTCTTTGGTCGTGGGAATGAATCCGTGTTTTTCTGCCTTGGCAAAACTGTCATCCATCTGACTATGCGATACCGAAATTTTCTCTTTGGGATCGACGACCGGTTCCTTACCGACTAACTCTTTTGTGATGTTTTGGTCGTCCAGGTTAAGTGAGGCGGCTGGAGGATTATCTGCCGGCACCGGTTTCGTTTGCGCCCAGACCTCAAAGCACGCAATGCTCCCCAACAGCAAAGCAGACAGAATATTTATCTGATGATTTTTGAACGTGATTGTTTTCATTTTTGCCTGTCAGGTTAACGTTGATGTCACTTTTAACACTTCATCACAGCTGGTGAGTCCTTCGAGAATTTTATAGGCACCGGCTATGCGCAACGGCTTCATGCCATCTTTAATACTTTGCTCACGTAACAAATTGAGATCGGTTTCGGGACGGATTAATTTCGTGAATGCCTGGCTGATTGTGATGAGCTCGTATAAGCCGGTGCGGCCGCGGTATCCGGTTTGCCGACATTCCGGGCAACCGACAGGGCGATAAATTTTCTCGGGCTTGGTCAGATTCCAGGTGCCAGCCAACGATTCCCAAACAGGGTCTTCCACTTGTGCGTCCTGTTTTTTGCAAACTGCGCATAGTGTTCGCACCAGACGCTGCGCCAGGATACCGACCAATGTGGCTTCTAACAGATAATACGGCACGCCTAATTCAAGCAAACGCATAATTGCCGACGGTGCGTCGTTTGTGTGGAGCGTTGAAAATACCAGGTGACCAGTCAGTGCGGCCTGAATCGCCATCTCAGCAGTCGCGAGATCCCGAATTTCACCGACCATAATAATGTCGGGATCCTGACGCATCAAAGCGCGCACGCCATCGGCAAAAGAAAGATCAATGCCGTGCTGTACCTGCATTTGATTGAAGGATGGTTCCACCATTTCGATTGGGTCTTCAACCGAACACACATTGACTTCGGACGTCGCCAGCGCTTTGAGCGTTGTATAGAGGGTGGTAGTTTTTCCTGATCCTGTTGGCCCAGTGACGAGAATGATTCCGTGCGGTTTTTCGGTCAGATTTTTCCACCGTATCGCGTCTTCCACCGGAAAGCCAAGTTCTGGTAGCGTCTTGACGACCACATCCGGATCGAAAATCCGCATCACCATTTTTTCGCCGAATGCGGTTGGCAAAGTGGAGAGACGTAATTCAATCTCCTGGCCTTGCTGGGTACGGGTCTTGATACGACCATCCTGAGGACGACGCTTTTCGATGACGTCAATTCGGCCCAATAATTTAATCCTGGCGATCATCGCAATCATGACGACGATCGGCACCTGATAGACCTGATGCAGAATCCCGTCGATCCGAAACCGGATCGTGGCGATATCGCGTTTGGGTTCCAGGTGGATATCCGAAGCACGTTGTTCGAACGCGTATTGCCAAAGCCAGTCAACGATGTTGATAATGTGCTGATCGTTCGAGTCGAGCTGCTTATTGGCGTTACCCATCTCGACCAGTTGTTCGAAATTATTGCGCAAGGCCAGATCCTGGCCGTTATTTTTTCTCGCGCCCTTAATGGATTTGGCGAGTGAGAAAAATTGCGAAATATATTGCGAAATCTCCAGCGGATTCGCTAACACCAACTTCAGTTCGCGATTCGTCACCTTGGTGATTTCGTCGTGCCATTCAAGATTGCCAGGTTCGCAGGTTGCGATGGTGACGGTCGTGGCTGAGATCTCGACCGGTAAAATATTAAAGCGCGCCGCGTAACTGGCCGACATCACATCGGCAACTTTGGTGAAATCAACTTTGAGCGGGTCGATGCGATAGAACGGGATTTTTAATCTTTTGGCCAACCACTCGGTGAGCCAGTCCAGATTTAAATGCGTGCCAGGCGAAGTAATCACAGTCAATTTGCATTGCGCCAGTGCCGTCAGCGGATGCATACTCATCGGTGCATTTTTCAAGATGGCCTGGGCCTGAGGATAGTGCGTCCTCGCGGTATCCTTGGTGAGGATGCCGTCGTGAATCAGCCAATTCAGGATATGCTGCAAATCGAGATTTTTACTCATCGTAATGGTCTGTGTAGTCGTCTAAGCGTTTAATGCTGATTGTATGCCGTTGACCCAGGATTTGGCCGGCAGTTTCGTGGCGAGTTGTATTTGCGCCGCACGCTCGTATAACTGCGCGAAGTCGATTTTAATTCTGGTATTGAAAGCGATCGCGATGACATTGCCATCATGAACCTCAGGTAAGCAGATAACCTGATCAAATACATATTTCATGGTTTTGATGTTCTTCAGATAGCTGGGGTGATCGCCAAATAGATTCACCGTCATGATCCCGTCTGGTCTTAAGCAATCCGAGCACGCCTGGTAGAACTCCATACTATCCAACACCGGGCCACGCGCCGTTGCGTCGTACACATCTACCTGCAAGACATCCAACGTTCCGTAGTGATTATGTTCTTCGACGTAATCTGCGCCATCCATTTCGATCACATTGAGCCGCTCGTCATTGTCCGGCAATTTAAACATCGACTTGCAAATCGAAATGACAGCGGGGTTTAATTCGACCGCAGTAATTTGCGCATCAGCGAATTGGCGATAGCAAAATTTAGTCAGCGCACCCGTGCCCAGTCCCAATTGCGTGATCTGGTGTGGTCGTTCGATAAACAGCATCCACGCCATCATTTGCTGCGAATATTCCAACTCCAGCCAATCGGGTTTGCGCAGGCGCATCGCACCCTGGACCCACTCGGTGCCGAAATGCAGATAGCGACAACCATCCATCTCTGAGAGTGTGACAGGTGCATATTTAATTTTACGCTTGGGCGAACTCCCTGCACCCTGTTTTGAATTGGCCTGCGCTTCGATTGATTTTCTTTTTATTAGCATGGGGTTGGGACGTTTCGATGTTGTTGGTTGCAGTGCCGGTTGCAGTCAATACCAATTCAGTGCAAACTCGTCTGAATTTACATAACAAATGTTTTTCAGGAGGATGATATGGAGGAAGCCACTAAAAAGCCAGTGGAAATTTTAATCGAACAGTATGCCGAGAGTCATCAGAACCCAGTCAATGAAGTGATTCACTTTATTTGCGTGCCGGTGATTATGTGGACCTTCCTGGGATTGTTTTGGTCAGTGCATCCGTTGTTAGCGGTTGCTGTTAGCTTGCTGGCGCTTGTTTACTATTTCACGTTGTCGATGAGTCTGTGTATAGGCATGACGGTGATGAGCGCGGTGATGCTTGGGATACTTTACGCACTGCCTGCAAATTGGGTCCTGCCATTATCGATTGTGGTTTTCGTGATCGCGTGGATTGGGCAGTTTATCGGTCACTATCTGGAAGGGAAAAAGCCGTCATTTTTTGAGGATGTGCGTTTTCTATTGATTGGACCTTTGTTTGTGTTGGGTTTTTTATATCGAAAATGTCAATTTCCGTTGTAAATTGTTACAATGTCGGCTTGCCGTAAAACATCATCGCTCTTGTTTGTGTGTGGAGGTGGCCACACAATATAGGTTGCAGGCAAAAGCTAAATGGAGAAATAAATGAAAAATGTATTGTTAATAACAGCAGTAGCAGGGATGTTGAGCATAACTTTATCGGGTTGCGTAACGCCGTCGAATTCGTCGAGCGTGTATTCTTCCCGTCAAGCAATGGGTGAGCAAAGTGTTCGTATGGGCGTGGTCGAATCGATACGCAATGTCGTGATTGATAATGGTCAGTCTGGCGTTGGTACTCTGGGTGGCGCTGCGTTGGGCGGACTTGCTGGTAATACTCTCGGAAAAGGTAACGGATCAATTGCCGGTGCAATTGGTGGCGCTATCGTTGGTGGTGTTGTTGGTTCGCAGGTTGAACAAAATATCAACAATAAACCTGGTCTGGAAATTACCGTCAAATTAGATAACGGTTCGTTGGTCGCGATTACGCAAGCTGCGGATGAGCCTTTTAATATCGGTGACCGGGTTCGTTTGCTGTCTAACGGACGCACTACCCGTGTAACGCACTAAATCGGTATGTAAAATAATCCGAAGTTAGTTGAATACACTTAGTGGGTTACAAAAAAAGCGCGCCAAATTGGCGCGCTTTTTGTTTGGGGTGCGTGGAGCTATTTCGCCATACCCAGCAGCATTTCATTCAGACGCTTGACGTAAGCGCCAGGATTGTTCAGGTTGCCACCTTCGGCAAGCAAAGCCTGATCAAACAGAATGTGCGACCAGTCGTCGAATTTTGCTGTTTCATATTTCAGTCGCTGAATAAGAGGATGGTCCGGATTGATTTCCAGAATAGGTTTTGAATCTGGTGCCGCTTGACCTGCTGCTTTTAACATACGTGCCAAATTGCCCGACAATTCGTTTTCATCAGCTACCAGGCACGCTGGTGAATCTGTCAAACGGAATGTCACGCGTACGTCCTTCGCTTTGCCGTCCAGCGCTGTTTTCATCTTCCCGACCAACTCGACATAATCCGTCTGAGTTTGTTCGTGCTGCTTTTTCTCGGCTTCGTCTTCAAGCGATCCGAGATCAAGATTGCCTTTGGCAACGGACGCTAATTCCTTGCCTTCAAATTCAGTCAGGAATGACAGCATCCATTCATCCACACGATCGGTCAGCAGCAGAACTTCAACACCTTTTTTGCGGAAAATTTCCAGATGCGGGCTGTTTTTGGCCGCAGCAAAACTCTCAGCCGTAACGTAATAAATTTTGTCCTGACCTTCTTTGGCGCGCGCAAGGTAATCAGCCAGTGACACATTTTGCTCTTCGCTGTCGGTGTGAGTAGAAGAGAAACGCACGAGTTTTGCAATGCGATCTTTGTTGGCCGCATCTTCGCCTATACCTTCTTTCAATACCTGGCCAAATTCTGTCCAGAATGTCTTGTACTTATCTTTTTTGTCTTGCTCGTCGGAGTTGGCTAACTCTTCGAGCATAGTCAATACGCGTTTGGAAGAACCATCGCGAATCACCTTGATATCACGCGATTCCTGCAAAATTTCGCGGGACACATTTAACGGTAAGTCGCTTGAATCAATCACGCCTTTAACGAAGCGCAAATAGATAGGCATCAACTGCTCAGCGTCGTCCATGATGAATACGCGTTTGACGTATAACTTAATACCGCCGCGTTTATTGCGATCCCATAAGTCGAATGGCGCACGTGACGGAATGTATAGCAGCTGGGTATATTCGCTACGTCCTTCGACGCGATTGTGGGTGAAGGTCAGCGGAGCCTGATAGTCATGGGACACATGTTTATAAAACTCTTCGTACTGTTCAGGCGTAATGTCCGATTTACTGCGCGCCCACAATGCGCTGGCCTGATTGACGGTTTCGAACTCTTCTTGTACTACCTGTTCTTTTTTTTCTTCATCCCATTCTTCTTTGTGCATCAGAATCGGCAGGGAAATATGATCGGAGTAGGTGCGAATGATCGATTTTAATTTCCATGACGATAAAAATTCGTCTTCGCCTTCGCGTAAGTGCAAAATGATGTCAGTGCCGCGACTTTTTTTATCACAGTCTTCAATGCTGAATTCACCTGTGCCATGCGATTCCCAACGGACTGCTTCAGTGCTTCCTGCGCGACGGGTTTCGACGGTAATTTTGTCCGCAATAATAAAACCTGAATAAAAGCCCACGCCGAATTGGCCTATCATGGCGGCATCTTTTTGCTGATCACCCGACAAGTTGCTGAAGAATTCTTTTGTGCCGGATTTAGCGATTGTGCCCAAGTGGTTGATCGCTTCGTCGCGACTCATCCCGATACCATTGTCGGAAATAGTGATCGTGCGCGCATCCTTGTTAAACGTGACTTTTATCTTCAGCTCGGAATCATCTTCAAGCAAAGCCGCATTACTCATTGCTTCAAAACGCAGTTTGTCCGATGCATCGGATGCGTTTGAAATTAGCTCGCGCAGAAATATCTCTTTATTTGAATATAAGGAGTGAATCATCAGTTGCAGGAGTTGGGTGACCTCCGCCTGAAATCCCATGGTTTGTTTGTCGTGACCAGCCATAATTGTCCTTTTATAAATAAAATTTGTTTGCTTGATAGTGGGTTGACCAGGAGACTGATCAGAGTCACCCGAAATGAGGCCCGATTTGCCTAATTCAAGGGGCGGCGACGCTATTCGCCCGAGTCAAATTCAGTATTGCGTCTGGCCTTTATTTCCTTGGTCAAAAATTCCCATACGAGCGGGTCAGTCATCGCTGCGACATTGATGCGCATACGTGTGGATACCTGCTGATTCGGGGAAAACATGCTGCCGGGCGACAGCAATATTCCCTGCTCCAGAGCGGCTTCTGCCAATGCGTTCGTGTCGCAACCCGCGTCTACCCATAGAAACATGCCGGCGGGCGTAAAGATATCTACTTTTATACCGATTTGCTCCAGTCGCTTTGCCGTCGACATCCGCACTGGATCAAGTTTGCTGCGTACACGCTCGATATATTTCCGATAATGTCCTTCTGAAAGAATTTTATAGACGACACGTTCGCCGATCTCGGTGGTGGTCAGGGTGGACAGCATTTTGCGATCCGATAATCGACTTGCCAGTTCGTGCGAAGTGGCAATAAAGCCGACGCGTAAATTCGCCGCCAGTAATTTAGAAAATCCACCAAGATAAATGACCCGATTCAACTGATCCAGGCTCGCCACCCGTGTCGCTGGTTGAATATTGTTTCCGGGATGTAGATCGCTATAGATGTCATCCTCCACAATAATAAAATCGAATTGCTCTGCGGCTTTTAAGACCTGAAATGCCTTGGCGGCAGACATTGAGGTGGATGTCGGGTTATGTAAAACTGAATTGGTGATATAGAGTTTTGGCTTGTGCAACCTCGCCATCTCGCAGAGCGCAGCGATATCAGGGCCATCGTGCTGGCGTGGAACACCGATGACGTTAACGCCAAGCACGGCAAACGATCCGAACATCAAAAACCACGCAGGGTCGTCCACCAAAATGGTATCGCCCGCATGGGCAAATTCACGCGCTACCAGATCGAGCGCCTGGGTTACGCCTGAGGTCGTCACTAACTGCTCAGGTGTCGCCGCAATTTCCAATTCGGCCAGGCGTAGCTGAAGTTGCTGGCGCAGTGGATAAAATCCCTGGGGCGTACCGTAATGCAGCAGTAAATTCTGGTTTAACCGACTGACTGCCCGTAACCCATTGGCGACCAATTCGCCCTCCAGCCAGTCATGCGGAAGTACGCCCGATCCTGGCATTTTGTGGGGTGGCATCTGACGAAACATATTTCGCACCAGCCATACGACATCTAATTGCTGCGGGTTGGCTGGCGTTTGCGGTACTGACGTCAGGGGCGCACGTTCACGTACAAAAAAACCGGAGCCGCGTCGCGATTCCAGATAGCCGCGGGCGACCAGCCGATCATACGCTTCGACAACGGTAAATCGCGACACATCGAGCGCATCAGCATGGCTGCGGATCGACGGCATGCGTGCACCCGTGCGCAGCAGTTTATCGTCAATTTTATTTTCGATGATGCGCACGATCTGATCGACTAGTGTGTCGCCTGAATCACGAATCAGTGGTGGACCAGAATTATTCATCGTTCCTCCAAAATTACTACTACGCAACTGTATTGCTTAAATCACCGTAACAGCATAATAACTAATTGAGTAAGTGTATCGGTACTGTATAGGTTGTGTCGACTAATATAGTGCAATCATCGAATGAAATTAACCAGTAAAACCACTATGACCGTCCTTCTACCGAGTAAACAACAGCTTGCCGTGGCAGCACAAGTTGTCTATGACGCCATGTCGCCAACACCACAATATTCCTGGCCACTGATCAACCAGGAGTTAGGTTGTGAAGTGTGGATTAAGCACGAAAACCATACGCCAACCGGCGCTTTTAAGGTGAGAGGTGGATTGGTTTATTTGCACGAATTGGCGCGTCGCGATTCGACTATCAAACACGTCGTATCGGCAACGCGTGGAAATCATGGCTTGTCGGTTGGTTTTGCGGCGAAGCGCCATGGGATGACCGCGCATATTGTTGTGCCACGCGGGAATAGTGTCGAAAAAAATAATGCAATGCGGGCGCTTGGCGTGGATCTGATCGAATACGGCGATGAATTTCAGGATTGTCGCGAATACGCAGAGCGGCTGGCGCATCTCAATGGCTGGCATCGTATCCCGTCGATGCATCCGGATTTGTTGTCTGGCGTGGCAAGCTACTGGATGGAGTTATTTACTGCGCAACCCGATCTGGATGTGGTTTTCGTGCCGATAGGTCAGGGTTCGGGTATTTGCGCAGCGGCTGCGGCAAAGCACGTGCTCGGTGCGAAGGCCAAAATTATCGGCGTGGTGTCGGCTCATGCGCTTGCCTATAAACAGTCGTTTGAAGGCAAATGTAAACTGGAAGCGCCGGTATCCACACAAATCGCTGACGGGTTGGCGTGTCGGGTTCCTGATGACGTATCACTCGAAATAATTATGGCGTCGGTTGACCACATATTGGCGGTGTCGGATGCAGAGGTCGCCGCGGCGATGCGCTTGCTTTATCTGGCGACACACAACGTCGCAGAAGGTGCGGGCGCTGCGGCGTTGGCGGCGGCGCTGCAAGTTAAATCGACCTTGCAGGGACTGAAAGTCGGTGTGCCTTTATGCGGGGGGAATGTGGACGCCAGACAGTTCGCGTCCATCCTGGGTGAGCAGGACGAGGTTCAGTCGGAACTGGAAGTTTGCATATAAGGCTATGCTGGCCGACTTTGCATGCAGCAATATTTTTGTCGGCCTGATTTAATTTTCTTCGGTAGGTCAGCCTTATTTGCCGGGATTTCCAACTAAGCTTCGGTTGTCAGGTGGTATTAGGGGTGCAAATAGGGGCGGTCGCGTCGTACAATAGAGGGCTGCTTCCAATCAGCTTTTATTCCGTATTCATCATTCTTTGTAAATTAATAAGGCCCCACCATGTCATTCTACGAAAACCTCGCCGCCCTGAAGATTGAATTGCCAACGGTGGCAGCACCTGCAGCCGCGTATGTCATGTATGCGCAGACCGGAAATACGGTATTTATTTCAGGTCATATTGCAAAAAAAGACGGCAAGGTTTGGGTTGGGCAACTGGGTAAAAACATCGCGACCGAAGAAGGTAAAGCCGCGGCACGGGCGATTGCGATTGATCTGATTGCCACGCTGCAGTCGGCTTGCGGTGGCGATCTGAACCGGGTTAAACGCATTGTGAAATTAATGAGCCTGGTGAATTCAACTGCAGAATTTACCGAGCAGCATCTGGTGACTAACGGCGCATCGGAATTGCTGGTGGAAGTATTTGGCGAACAGGGTAAGCATGCCCGCTCGGCATTTGGTGTCGCGCAAATTCCGTTGGGCGCGTGCGTGGAAATCGAGCTGATCGTCGAATTGAAAGACTAAGCAATCTGTCTGTAAAAAATTTTGCAGAACTTGAGTTGAATCATCCCAGTTTAATCACCTAAGGCGGTACAGCATGAAACGCGAAAATATCCCACAAATTGAATGGCAATTTTCTGAGCGCGCACAACAATTAAAAAGCTCAATCATCCGTGAAATTCTCAAAGTAACACAGCGACCTGAAGTCATTTCGTTCGCTGGCGGTTTGCCATCACCGAACACATTTCCTGCAGAGCGTATGCGCGCTGGCTTTGACAAAATATTGTCGACCAGCGGAACAACTGCGCTGCAATACGGACCGACAGACGGCTACCCGCCATTGCGCGAATTTATCGCGAACTCGTTGTCAAAAAACGGCGCTACGATTTTGCCGGAACAGGTTCTGATGGTGTCGGGTTCACAGCAAGGTCTGGATTTAATCGGCAAGGTGCTGCTGGATGAAGGCAGCAAGGCAATCGTTGAGACACCAAGTTATTTGGGCGCGCTGCAAGCTTTTTCCGTCTACCAACCTAAATTTGAATCGGTAGCGATGGATGAGCATGGTCTGCGTCCAGCGGATGTTGCTGCAAAAGGTAAGGATGCTCGATTGCTTTATTGCTTGCCAAATTTCCAGAATCCGACGGGTCTGACATTGTCCGAAGACCGCCGTGCGGAATTGGTTGATGTGTGCGCTGCATTGCGGATTCCACTGCTGGAAGATGATCCATACGGCGCTTTGTGCTATCGCGGCGAACCATTGCCGACGATGCTGTCGATGAATCCAGACGGCGTAATTTACATGGGTTCGTTTTCTAAAGTACTGACCCCTGGCGTTCGTTTGGGTTATGTAGTCGCTCCAGTTCCGCTGGCGCGTAAATTAGAGCAAGCTAAGCAGGCTGCTGATCTGCACACCGCGCAACTTACCCAGATGGTTGTTCACGAAGTGATTAAGGACGGTTTCCTGAGTGAGCACATTCCAACCATTCGTACTTTCTATTCCGGTCAGTGCGACATCATGCTCGACGCCTTGCGAAAATTCTTCCCTGCCGGTGTTACCTGGACCAAGCCTGACGGTGGCGTGTTTATCTGGGTTCGATTCCCCAAGCACATTGATACGATGGCGCTTTCCAACGAAGCGCTCGCGCAAAATGTAGCGTTTGTTCCCGGTGCGCCGTTTTACGCCGACAATCCTGAAACCAATACGCTGCGCTTGAGCTTCGTGACTGTGTCGCGTGAACGCATTTATGAAGGCATAGAGAAACTGGGCAAGCTGATTGCCAGTAAGCTTTAAAAATACTTCGCTTCAAATTTAAAAAGCCCGCTTGAATTCAGAGCGGGCTTTTTTTGCGGATGTTTTTTTAGTGAACGCGATACTCAGTCTGTTGCAATACCGAAGGCACTATGCGCTTATGGAATGGCACCACAAAAAACATGTACACATGACCTAACAAATTGTGAACATGCACCACAGTCGACACCGTTACGACATTGCCCGCATCCGATTGCATCTTGCAGACTGACACCTTAGCATCGAGATGTTGATCAGAGTCCTTCAGAATAACTTCTTCGTCCGTCATGGAATGGATAGTAAATATTCCAACCCGGTCACCGACACGATATTCAGATGGCTGCTTGGCGCAATTGATATTGGAGAGTGCTCCTAAATTCTTAATCCCAAACATCGGTGCGGCGCGGTTTCGTAACGCCATTAAAAAGCTGATCCAGCCTGGCGTTTTTGCGATGACTTCAAGATAAATTTCTAACGCGGTACGCTTGCATGGCGTTAAATTAATTTGAAAAGCGTCGAAGAAATTGGCGTTGACGAGATGCTGACTGATCTGACTGTTCGGTGGAACTGAAACCATTTTTACCATAATTCGTATTCCTTAATGTTTTAATCATTGACGA
>Ga0206857_1043_pt1 | contig 28819 bp, 22 predicted proteins | sample Alteio_BWOrgCont_49_FD_152865 | JGI IMG/M metagenome (GOLD analysis project Ga0206857, IMG submission 152865) | Enriched cells from forest soil in Barre Woods Harvard Forest LTER site, Petersham, Massachusetts, United States -... | ecosystem: Environmental > Terrestrial > Soil > Temperate forest >...
CCAGCCATGTCGGCCCCAGTTTTGCTGAAGCGGCTGATAACAACAGGCTTGCTGTATATGTTACCGGACGTGACATGAACAATGTTTCACGTATTGGTATAGTTTATGTTTCGCTGGAAGGAGAAAAACATAGCGTATTAGAGGTATCGAAAAATGTTCTTTTCGATGTTGGCGAGGTAGGCACCTTTGATGAAAGTGGTGTTTCCTATCCCTGGCTGGTTAGAAAAGGCAATGATATTTATATGTATTATGCAGGCTGGGTAGCAGGCGGGCTAAGCCGTTTCCAGAACTTTACAGGCCTTGCAATAAGTAAAGATGGCGGCAAAACTTATGTACGCGCTAACCGTGCCCCAATCTTAGAGAGAACAAATGCAGAACCTTTTGGCAGCGGTTCTTGCTGCGTATATATTGAAGACAATGTATGGAAGATGTATTACACGGCTTTCGGCGAATGGCAATACATACCCGGTAAAAACAGGCCATCCTATAATGTTCGGTATGCACACTCAACCGATGGTATTAAATGGGTGCGCGAAGGCAAAATTATAATCGACTTCAAGAATGAAGATGAATATGTGATTGGCAAACCTGTACTGGTAAAAGATCCGGGCATATACAGGCTCTGGTACTCCCATCGTGGAGAAAGCTATCGCATTGGTTATGCCGAATCAGCGGACGGTTTTAACTACAAACGTAAAGACGAAGAGGTTGGCTTAACTGTTTCTCCTTCCGGTTGGGACGATAATATGGTAGAGTATGGTTATGTTTTCGATTATAAGGGCCGCCGTTATATGATATACAATGGTAACGACTTTGGTAAAACAGGCCTTGGCATAGCTATTCTTGAAGGATAACCCTTTAGCACAATTACAATGAACAATCATTTAAATGCTATAACCGCACCACCGGCTATTGAAATAGCTGATATGGTAAGAAAAATGACTGCAGGCGGAGAAAAAATTGCTGCCATGCAAACGGGTGAGCCCTACTTCCCTACTCCTGAATACATTAAAGAAGCACTTGATGTTGCGTTGAAAAACGACCAGACCCACTATAGTTTTTCACAAGGTATTCCGGAACTGCGTAATAGTATTGCCTTATATTACAAAAGTCTTTATTCTGTAACCATAAACCCGGCTGAAATACTATTAAGCTGCGGCGCCATTGGTTCTATATATACTATTTACACTGCCTTTTTCAACGAAGGTGATGAGTTGATAATAACCGAACCGGCCTGGCCACAATATGCCAATATTGCCATAATGCAGGGCGTTAAGGTAAACCGCATATCAACGTTAACTACCAAGGGCAGGTTGACACCTGAATTACTTGAAAAAGCTATAACCGCCAATACAAAACTCGCCGTTATTAATAACCCTTGCAACCCTTCGGGTATAGTATATTCAGGGGAAGAAATAAACAGTTTTATTGCTGTTGCTGCAAAACACAATATACACCTGCTGTTCGATGAAGTATACAACCAGATAACGTATGGTGATAAGTTTAAGAGTGTGCTGCAATGCGAGCTATATGAACAAAATAAGCAGAGAATAATTTATGTAAATAGTTTCTCTAAAACCTTTGCTATGACGGGCTGGAGAATCGGTTACGCCTTCCTACCTCCTACAGTTCTGTCGGTTGCGTTAAAGGTTTCTCAAAACTCAATTACTAACCTCAGCACATTTTCACAATATGCTGCTGTTGCTGCCCTTAATGAAAGACATAAACATGAGGATGTTTTTGCAGGAATGAATAAGATATACAAGGAACGCTATACGGAACTTATAAATCTGTTACAGAAAAAGAACATTGAATTTCTTTATCCTGAAGGCGCTTTTTATTTCTTTATCAAGTGCGGTGAAGACAGCCTTAAGTTCGCAAAAAAATTGCTGGAGAGCGATAAAATAGCCGTTGTTCCAGGCTCCGCCTATGGTAAAGATTTTTCAGAATATTACAGGATCAGTTTTGCTGTAGATGAATACAGTTACAACTACTACATAAACTGGTTGAAAAACAAGTAGGCTTTATACAGTAAGCCGATGCGCTCCCGCCATTGATTTAGCAAGCTTTTCCAATAATTCATCAGGCGCATTTACTTTGTCATGCTCGGTAAGCTTTATAATAAGTAAGCGCGGATCAACATTATACTTAGCTGCATATTTCATTACCTTATTCTGAAATGAAGAATGGAATGAAGAGTACCCGGAAATTATTCCAATAGAATCAACTTGTGAATAGTTCTTTAAAATAGGGTCAATATGCTCTTCGGCAAGGTCAAACAATCTCATCACATCAATATCAAGATTCATACCCAAGCGTTTCAGCACCATCAATAGCATTTCAGTATTGGTATTTCCTGCACTTCTGCCCAGGCCCCTTACAGAAGTATCGACCACATAAGCTCCCAGTTCAATGGCCTTTAGGGTATTGGCAATAGCTAATCCCAGGTTATTATGCCCATGGAAGCCTATTTTAGTATTAGTTCTTTTCTTTATGGCATTAAAATAACCGCTTACATCTTCCATCATCATTCCGCCTGCCGAATCAACCACACAAACCACATCGCTACCGAAAGAAGCCGATAATGCGGCCTTCTCTCCTACTTCATCCGCACTCAGTACATAAGTTTTCATAAAATTGGCAAATACTATCATGCCTAATTCCTTTGCCCTTCTTATGTAAGGCTCAGACGCCGCAACTTCGGTTATATTGGTACCAATCCTTATAAAATCCATTCCATAGGTGGCAGCCATTTCAATATCTTCAATCCGCCCAAAACCCGGAATAAAGAACATTCCCCACTTCCCTTTCTTAACTACACTCTTAGCCGCTTCCAGGTGCGCCTCGTCAGGTTCAGCCGATTTCATATCGGCCCTTGTACCTGCATGCAGGCCAAGCCCGTGGCCAACTTCAATAAAAGGAATATTGGCTTCATCAAGCTTTGAAGCTATAACTGCAGTGTCTTTTGAGGTAAACTTAAAATCTACCACATAGCTTCCGTCGCGTAAAGTATTATCAAGTATTTTAACCATTTTCTCTGGAAATTCAATTTTCAACCTACTTACAAATCTACGAAAAAAAAGGTTGTACTTCAGGGTAAATAATATTCCATTAACTTTGCCACAGTGCTTTTTAAGCACTTTTACGAAATTATAAATACGTTTATTTATATACCTGCGGGATGAATTTTTCAGAAAAAGACAAAGAAAAAGTAATTGAACGTTACACTGAAAAATACTCTCTTTACGGGCATTCCCAGAAATCGGTTGGCTGGGGCGAAAAAGGCAGGCAAGAACTACGCTTTAAAATACTTTCTTCTTTGTGGAACTTCAGGAACGCCAGCGTGCTGGATATAGGTGCCGGCTTCGGAGATTTCTACAACTTCATAGGAAAAGATACCCTGTCCCATTATCATGGATTTGATATTGTGCCTGTTTTAGTGAATAAGGGCAAAGAATTATATGGAAACAACAAGAACTTTGAGCTTACACTGGGCAATTTTGCAGATATGCCGCTGGACAGAAAATACGATATAATTATTATTTCGGGGTTGTTTAATTTCAAGCTAACAAACGGAGATAACTATGCTTTTATAAACGATATTATAACCAAAGCCTTCGCAAACTGCAATATTGGGCTTGCCGCTAATTTTATTACCGACAGAGTTGATTACCAGGATAACATTGTTTTTAATTCCAACCCGGAGAAAATAGTTGAAATAGCCCTGAAACACACCAAAAATTTTGCATTAAGGAACGATTACATGCCATTTGAATTCAGCATTTTCATGAATAAAGATGATTCGTTTTCGAAGGAGAATGCAGTGTTTAACAGTTATTTAAAGAGTAATGAGTAAGCTTATACATATTGTAGGTGGCGGGTATAACCAGATGCAGCTTGTAAAAAAAGCAAAAGCAATGGGTTTTAAGGTGCTGCTTACTGATATGTTCGACTCACCTCCCTGCAAGCCCTTAGCAGATATTTATGAGAAAATTGATACAGTAGATAAAGAAAATACTTACAACGCTTCTGTCCGTCATAAAATAGATTTTATAATTACAGACCAAACAGATGTGGCTGTTCCTACAGTGGCCTATATCGCAGAAAAACTGGGAATGCCCGGAATTGGATATGAAACGGCACTTAAGTTTACGAACAAGCATTACATGCGGGAAGGGCTGAAAGATAAATTACCTCATAACATCCCTGCATTTCATTTCTTCACTGATTACAATAAAGCTGTTGCATTCTGCGAAGCGCATAAAAACATAGAAGACTTATTAGTAAAACCTGTTAACTCACAAGGCAGTAAAGGAGTATTCAGGCTTACGCCGGAAGGTTTCAGTAATATGATACAGGTGGCATTTAATGAAAGCCGCTCTGGTGGTGTGTTGGTAGAACAGTTCCTGGAAGGTGATGAATATTCAGTGGAGGGTTTTAAAAATGGCAACGAAATACATTGCCTTGCACTTACCAAAAAGTATCACTACAAAACGAACGATTGTATTGATGAAAAAAATGCCTGGCTTGGCAATGTACCTGGCGATATAGAAAAATCGTTGTTCGATTTAAATAAGAAAGTAGTTACTGCACTTGGCCTGCCATTTGGTATTACGCATGCCGAATATAAAATGTCAAAGGGTGTACCATACCTTATAGAAATAGCAGCACGTGGCGGAGGTGGAAGCATAAGCAGTAAAATTGTGCCTTTCCTTACGGGGTTTGAGCCTATACAAGCGCTGCTAAATAAGATAACCGGGAATGAGAAACCCATTGTTATTGAAGACTACAGGAAGAAGTTTGCCATACTTAAATTCTTCAATATGAAGCCGGGAAAAATTGGTAAGCTGGAGATTGATAATAACATTACAAAAGATACTATTGAGTTCAACTTCGACTTGAAAGAAGGAGATACTATTAAACCGGTGCTTGACAGCAGAGACAGGCCAGGTTATTTTGTTGTTGCCGGAACCGACAGAGATAAAGTCATTGCAATGGAAAAAGCGGTAGAAGGGGCAGTACATATACAATATCAATTATAAGTAACATGAAAATATTTGACTGCCATGTTCATATTGAAACCGGGTTGGCTAGGTACGACCTGGAGCAAGTGAACCACAGGAATATTATATTCAACTCTATTGAGTCATACGAAGCTAACCGTGCCAAGGTACCTGCGCATGATTCCGTATCGCTGATATTCGATTGCTTGCATAACCTTGACAAGGTGAAGAATGAGATAACTGAAAACAAGATAAATGCCTTAAAAATACACAGTCGCATACAGAAACTGGAACAAAAAGATTATCCGATAATTACTGAGCATTTGCGAAATACACCCGATAATATCCCCGTGATTATAGATGCATTTTATTATGGCGATGACCTGGAACATCTACCATCACTGGAGTATATTATAAAATGGGCAAAAGAATTTCCTGACAAGAAATTTATTGTTGCACATTGCGGTGGATATGAAATATTGAAATACTTGTTTCACTTGCGTTCACTCCCGAACATATATTATGACCTATCATTCTCTCTTCAATACCTTTCAGACAGTTCTCTTTTCCTTGATCTTATTAAACTCATTAAATTCACAGATAAGAGCAAGATAATGTATGGCAGCGATTATCATTGGGCTTCACCTAAGATGCAATATGATGTATTGCGTGATATTTTTGGCAGGCTATCTCTCCCGGAAAAGGAAAGAGAAATGATACTCTATTATAACGCGGTAAATATATTTTCGAAATAGTATTAGTGTCTGTTTTTTTTAAGACATTTATATATCCAATTTCATTTCTCATGAAGCACAGCCTTACAATTATCTTATCACTCATATTACCATTGGGGCTTGCAGCACAGCTTTCCACCACGTTCACCATAAACAGCAATAAGGAAAGACAGGTAATCAGTCCTTATATCTACGGTACTAACGGGCAAAGCAACGATTGGCCTGAAAACATTACATGCCGCAGGCTCGGCGGTAACAGAATGACTACGTACAACTGGGAAGATAATTTCTCGAACGGAGGCAGTGATTATATAAACGACAATGACAACTACATGCCCTGGAGCATGAGCGTTCCTTCGGCGCAATATCTTACCCCCAATATTGTTCTTAAAACATTTCACGACACTTCTGTTACCATGGGCTGTTATTCACTCATTACCCTACCCATGGCAGGTTATGTTTCCCGCGATGGTAATGGCGTGGTAAATTCGGCACAAACTGCACCATCAGGCAGATGGAGACAGGTTGTAAATCAAAAAGGTTCCTCATTCTCTATTATTCCCGACACTACTGATGGCTTTATTTATGTTGATGAATGTATGAATAACCTGATTGCAACATATGGCAATTCAAAATCGGCAACCGGAATAAAAGGCTATGAAATGGATAATGAATGGTCGCTTTGGAATACGGCTGACCAGTATATGCACCCCTTACAACCCACCATAACCGAGGCTATTCACAAAGGAATTGACCTGGCAGCTACCATTAAGAAAATGGATTCGGCATCTGAAGTATTCGGCCCGGCAGATTATGGCTATAATTCATTTCTCACCTTTCAAAACGCACCTGACTGGAATGCTGATTCTTCTTACAAGAATTTCTCTTATGCTTTCCTGCATTACATGAAACATGCATCCGATTCTGTCGGATTTCGCTTACTTAATGTATACGATATGCACTGGTATTCTGAAGCACAGGGGAAAGACAGCTCCGGCAACCTGCAGCGTGTTTCCGGAGGCCCTAACGATCGTGGTGTGGCCATAGCACGTATGGAAGCACCCAGAACATTATGGGATTCTACTTATGTGGAAAACAGTTGGATTGGCCAGTACTATAGCCCTTGCGTCTATATAGAGACTATGCAAAAAGGAATTAACTTATACAACCCCGGCACTAAGCTTGGCTTTACAGAATATGGCTACGGAGGCGAAAACCATATTTCGGGTGGAATTGCTGCAGCAGATATGTTAGGTATTTGTGGAAGGTTTGGTGTTTACTGGTGTAGCATATGGGGACCCGTCAATCAATATATAGGTTCTGCTTATAAAATATTCAGAAATTATGATGGTAAGAAAAGTGAATTTGGCGACATGCATATTTATGCCCACCCGAATAATGACAGAACAGCTTCGGTATACGCAGCGCTGCACAAATCCGACACAAATACGATGAACATAATTGCGATGAATAAAGATTATGATTCAACCCTTGTGTCCACTTTTAAAATAACAGCTAATTCTACCTTTACACATGCTGAAGTTTATGGGTTTACAAACGGAGATACCATTATTAAACATATAGGTACTATAAGCACAATAAGCGGAAATACATTTAATTATACTATTCCTAAACTGAGCGTTTACCATTTTGTACTCACTAATAATATATCTACGGCAATAAACGATATCGATTTATCGAATCAAATTGTCCTCTCCCCTAACCCATCTCAAGGCTTGTTTACACTAACTTTCAGCAGTCCTTTATCTGCCGAACAACAAATTGAAATAGTAGATATAACCGGAAGAACTATAAGGGAGTACACAATGAAACCATTATCGAAAACCATACAGATTAATTTGGGTAATTGTGCCGCCGGGACTTACTTTGCCCGTATAACAGGCCATGATGGTATAGCAGTAAAAAAACTGGTTAAGGAATAGATTACCTGTTTATTTCTTTAGCATCAAGCGCTTTGTGGTATTTTTCAGCGTATTCATTCTGCTCCTTCAATGTTTTACTGAAATGGTGCCTGCCTGAGAAATCAGCTTCCGCACAAAAGTATATGTAGTCACTCTTTTGGTAATGCAACACGGCATCAATAGAAGAAGCATCGGGCATATTTATTGGTCCGGGAGGCAGGCCTGTATGCATATATGTATTGTATGGTGATTCTATATGTTTATCACCTTCCCTGACCCGCACTATAGAAAAATCGCCGCGAACATATATAAGCGTTGGGTCGCTTTGTAGTGGCATATCAGCATGAAGCCTGTTAATGTATAGTCCTGCTATTGCCTGTTTCTCGTCGTAGTATTGCGATTGCTCTGCCTGAACTATGGAAGCAAGAATACTAACCTGCAAAGGCGACAAGCCTGTTTCCCTGGCTTCTTTTCTCCTTTCTTCAGTCCAGAAAGCCTCATATTTATCGTGCATTTGATTAATAATTCTGTCAGAAGCGTCTGTCCACCATAACTGGTATGTACCCGGAAGAAACATAGCCAGGAAATTGTCGGTATTGAACCCGAATTGCTTTACATACTTTGCATCGTTGAAGTGCTTCACCACTTCATTCGAATCTTCCTCAATCTTATTAGCTATAATTCCTGCCAGGTCGTATTTGGTGCGGATATTAAAAAGGCTCATATTTTCCGGTTCCTGCTTGCCTGATGCCAACAGGTTAACCAATTGCAAATTACTCATCCTGTTCACCACCCTATACCGCCCTGGTATTATATGGTCCTTATATCCCTTTATTCCTGCAACAAGTGTAAAGCCCTTGATGTTCTTCACTATCTTTTTATCTTCCAGCATTTGTGCCACCTGATCAAAAGTCCAACCGGTATGAACATATATAAGTTTCGATTTTTCTTCTATCTGAACATTGCCATAATAGAAGAAACGATAGAAAACATAGAGGAATATTCCGCCAACAACGGCGACAATAAGCAATACTGACTTAAACTTCTTCATCCCCTTCCTTAGGCAGTTTTAATGTTGAACAAAAATAGACACATTTTGTTAACACCTTATTCTGTATTTAATCACTCCTCAAATCTTATTAAAATTACTACCTTTGCAGCTATTGCAAAAACGTTTATGGGTAAAAACCTTAAGTATGCATTTATCGGGGTAATGTCGCTTTGGCTGGCATCCTGTTCCAACAACCTGAATATCCAGGCCCCTTATAAAAACATTACAGTTGTTTACGGGCTGCTCGACCAGAGTGATTCTGCGCATTATATACGTGTAAACAGGGCTTTTGAAGGCATTGGGAACGCATATACTATTGCTAAAATTTATGATTCTGTTTATTACCCTACAAACCAAATAACTGTTCAATTATACGATGTTAATTCAAACAAGACTATAAATCTCACTCCTGATTCAACTATTCCTTTGCCTCCGGGTACTTTTTCTTACCCTAAACAAATGTTGTATAAAACCACAGCACCGCTTAATGTAACGGACGTGTATAACCTTATAGTTACTAATGAAAAGACCCACCAGCAAACTACCGGCTCTACAGCACTTTTGTCTGATGTGAATTTTACAACTAATATTGCTTTTCAAAGTACTTTCCCTATGCTATTCTCGACAACCAGTAATAGCACCATTCAATGGACAACCAATCCTAATACCAGAATTTACCAGATGACATTGAGGTTTTATTATTCAGAAACTATTTCATCTGTTAAAACTGAAAAATATATCGATTGGATATTTGGCAGCCAAACTACTGCAAGCCTTGCCGGTGGTGCTAATATGACATATGCTTATAATGGGATTCAATTTCTGAATATTGTGAAAGCGTATATTCCAGTTAATGACTCTGCTAAACGCACCGCTGACTCTATCCGTATGATATTTACTTCGGGTTCCGACGATCTGAACACCTATATTCAGCTAAGTCAACCTTCATTGGGCATAAACCAGGATATTCCAACATTCAGTGATGTAAAAAATGGCATAGGTATTTATACTGCACGCCATATTCAGACAATAACCAAACCCGTTTCAGTGATTACTAATGATTCCCTCATATTCAATCCTGAAACTGTTCCTTTAAACTTCCATTAATTTTAACCAGGGCTTCTGATGGCTGAATTGGATAAAAAAGAAGTATCTGCATTAATTAGTCTGCTCGACGACCCGGATGAAAAAATCTTCAGTTCGATAAAGGATAAATTGCTGAACATAGGCGAAAAGGTAATTCCTGTGCTTGAAGATGCCTGGGAATCTTCATTGAACCCTACCCTTCAAACACGTATCGAAAATATTATTCACCGAATTCAATTTGAAAAGGTACTCGATTCGTTAAAGGCCTGGAAAAAGAATGACCAGGATAACCTTTGGGCAGGCGCTATTCTTATAGCCCGCTACCAATACCCCGACCTGAACGAGGAAAAACTGGAGAAGCAAATACAACTTATTAAGCAGGATGTATGGCTGGAACTAAATGAAAACCTTACGGCCCTTGAAAAAGTCCGCGTTATAAACCATATTTTATTTGATGTTCACCGCTTCAGCGGCAATACTGAAAATTATAATGCACCTGAAAACTCATACGTTAACAAGGTAATTGAAAACAAAAAAGGTAACCCGCTTACACTTGCTATTATTTACCTGGTAATTGCAAGGCAGTTGCAAATGCCTATTTATGGTGTAAACCTGCCCCAGCATTTTGTAATGGCTTATATTGATGAGAACGACCTTTCGGAACATGAATGGGAAGATAAGATTCTTTTTTATATAAATCCGTTTAGCAAGGGGGCTGTTTTCAGCCGCAGAGAAATAGACATGTTCCTTAAGCAGCTTAACCTGGCTCCTGAAAAAATGTACTATACACCATGCACCAATGCCAGCATAATGGAAAGACTGGTACGCAATTTAATATCGGCATATAATAAACTCGGCCACCCTGATAAGGTAGCCGAGCTTGAAGAAATGCTGAAACTATTGGAGAAGTAAACCTGGTTAGTTCACCATTAGTTTGCCCGATGAAATAAATACTCCTTCATCAGAAATCACATTATACAAATACATTCCTTTTGCATGGCCAGTTAAATCTATACTATTTGTTCCGCCTGCAAGGTCGCCGGAATATACATCTTGTCCAAGCATATTGTATATCGAAATTTTTGCTTTACTCTGTATAATACTGATATTAAATACACCGTTGCTGGGATTCGGGAACACATTTACACCACTACTTGCAGTAATATTATTTACACCTGTTGTAGCAAGAAAATGTATGTCAATTACAGAATGTAACTCCATATTATTAGGTGCTGCGCCAGCCTGGCCATGTGGAGGATCGTAATAAGAAACGCCCGTAATTACCACCTTAGGTAAGGAAACACTTGTATTAATATTGTAACCCAAATTAGTATGCACCCAATCGCGGCAGGTTATGAACTCTGCCTTATATGGTGATGCCGCCACAGAAGAGCACCCCGGGTCAGGTACTTCAGCAACCATAGTTACTAATCCGTCGGTTATAACCAGGTGGCAATCGCTGTCTGATTCAGGCCTGAATTCTGTTATAGTACAAATAACTGTATAAACAGAATCTTCTTGTGGCTGAATTCTCGCTTGCGAAGAACCGGGAGTAACGGTAGGTAAACCCACTAAATGACTTACACCGCTTGGATGTGGGTGTGCAAAATCAATACTACCGGCGTCAGCATCGGTAAATACTTTTTCACTCCACCTTTCAGTACCTCCACAACTTGACGATAAAGCTTCATCATCATCTCCGTCTTCCATCATTTCCAAATTAGCCTTTGAATGTGCCTGTTGCTGCTTAGTGAACGACAAGAAAGCAGTAATACCTATGGCAAGCACAATAATTAAACTGAATTTTTTTAATCTGGAGAGAGTGTTAAGCTTTTTCATACCTCGTCGTTTTTAGCCCAGGGGGAACTGGGGATGTTTGTATTAATAACGAAAGTATGGAATGATTTTAAAATTTCCAAATGTTAATACAATAAAATGAAAGAATATATTAACTATTTGCTACCATAAGGTTAAGATTTAGATATAAAACGATGAGTTTTAGCTTTTATGCGACATAAAAATAAAAGGGGCTAATGTATTGATTTTAGCCCCCTTCCTGTTTACTGAACCGTTTAAGAGATTTTTATCTCCTTAACAATTTGTTTTTGCTCTACCTGTTTTTTAGGAACCTCAATGTTAAGGACTCCGTTTTCATAACGTGCGCTTATAGCTTCAGCGTTTACGTTTTCAGGTAAAGAAAAACTCCTGGAAAAAGAACCGTGGCGAAACTCTCTTCGCGTATGTGTTTTCCCTTCTTCTTTGCTTTCTTCCTTGTGTTCACCTGAGATTCTAAGGGTACCATCTTCAGCTTCAATTTTGAAGTCTTCCTTCTTAAAACCCGCTGCCAGTACTTCTATATAGAAGCTTTCAGCTTTTTCTGAAATGTTCACAGCAGGCACAAAACTTGCATTGCCTCCTGCATTTGAGTTAATCATCTCATCGAAGATTGAATAAGGCCATGAATAAATATCATTTCTATTATTCAAGGCATTAGGTCTTGACCATTTAATTAGTGTCATATTATTTACTCCTTTTTTAATTGTTATTAATACTAAACACCCTTCAGTCTTCAAACGCCATGCCAGTCAATTTTATATGACAAGTTGTCACATTTAACAGGCTGTGACTATGTTTTCCGTAACTTTGTAAACTCTATGAATAAGGTCAGTGGCAAAATTTTCGACGTAAAGTCATTTGGGCGTATTGCAGCATATGCCAAGCCATATCCGGAATTAGTTATAGCATCGCTTATTATTACGCTTGTTTTGGTAACTTCTGCTGCTTTTGACCCAATTCTTATGGGCAGAGCTGTTGATACCGACATAAGAACAAATCATGATACTCACGCTCTTCTCATCACTTGTTTATTATGGGTTGGCTTACTTGTTTTCAGAGGAGTATTACAATTCCTGAGCACCTATACAACAAATTTACTTGGGCAGAAAATAATAAAAGATATGCGAATAGGGCTCTACAAGCATATACTGGATCTTCGACTTCAGTTTTTCGACCAGACACCCATTGGGACTCTCATTACCCGTGTTACTTCAGATATGGAAGTAATAGAGGATGTTTTTTCTGAAGGAATAATTGTAATACTTAACCAAATGCTGGTTGTATTAGTAATAATAGCGGTAATGTTTGTTTATAGCTGGAAAATGGCACTACTAAGCCTGAGTGTAATACCTGTTTTATTATTTGCAACTTACTTGTTTCAGAAAGCAACCCGCGTATCCTTCCAGGAAGTTAGGGTTCAGGTGGCCAAACTGAACGCCTTCGTTCAGGAGCATATTACGGGCATGAACATAGTACAGATTTTTAACCGTGAAAAAATCGAGTTCGATAGGTTCAAACAAATAAACAACGACCATAAAATCGCCAACATCCGCTCAATATGGTATTATTCTATTTTCTTCCCGGTGGTTGACATACTATCAACCATTTCAATTGCCATAGTAATTTGGGTTGGTGGAAAAGGTATTTTATCAGGAACTACTACGGCAGGAGATATTTTTGTCTTTATAAGATGTTTAGGCATGCTCTTTGTTCCCATAAGGCAATTATCTGATAAAATAAACACCCTGCAAATGGGTGTGGTAAGTGCAGAAAGAATATTTAAGCTGTTCGATACAAAAACCCACATTGATGACTATGGCCGTATTGAAAAAGCAAAAGTAGAAGGCAACATTGAATTTAAAAATGTGTGGTTTGCCTATAACGATGAGAACTGGGTGCTGAAAGATGTTTCTTTCAGTGTAAAAAACGGGCAAACCCTTGCAATAGTTGGTGCCACAGGTGCAGGTAAATCATCTATGATTAATATACTTGGCCGTTTTTACGACTTCCAAAAAGGGAATATTCTGGTAGATGGCCTGGATATAAGAGATTATAAAATAGATGTACTCAGGAAAAATATTGCAGTAGTGTTACAGGATGTGTTTCTTTTTTCTGACAGTATTGCGAATAATATCTCGTTATATAACAAGAATGTTACTCCGGCTCAAATGCAACATGCAGCTGCTGTTATAGGCGCTGAAGATTTTATAAAGAACCTGCCCGACGGATTTAATTTTAATGTAATGGAACGTGGTGCCATGCTTTCTGCCGGGCAAAGGCAATTGGTATCCTTCATAAGAGCATATGTACAAAACCCCGGCATTCTTGTTTTGGATGAAGCTACTTCTTCCATTGATACAGAAACTGAAAGATTAATTCAGCATGCCATTGAAAAACTTACTGAACACCGTACATCTATAATAATTGCACACCGCCTTGCCACTATTCAGCGCGCCGATAAAATACTGGTACTTGACCATGGACAGGTTATGGAAGAAGGAACACACAGAGAATTATTAAATAAAAACGGGTTCTATAAAAAGCTCTACGAAATACAATTCGAGAAACAAGAAAAGGTAATAGGATAAATGGCAGGCTACTCCTCTACTCCACTTTCTAAAAAACTGGGTTTAAAAGAAGGTTATACCATAAAACTTATTAATCTTCCTGAAAACTACAATTCATTAATTGGAGAAATAAGTAATAATATTATCGTATCCAAGAAAAACGAACCGGTTAACTTTATACACTTCTTTACCAATTCTGTAAAAGAATTTGAAAGCAAACTCCCTGTTTTGAAAAATGAAATTGTAAAAGACGGGATGATTTGGGTTTCGTGGTATAAAAAGAGCGCAAAAAAACCTACTGAATTAAATGAAAACATTGTGCGCGATACTGCCCTTGCTATTGGTCTTGTCGATGTAAAGGTCTGCGCTGTTGATGATGAATGGTCGGGACTGAAACTGGTGTACAGGCTTAAAGACAGATAAATTTTTCTTTAATTCAACTCGAACTGCAACTTGCTCAAACTTCTGTAAAGTCCGTCAGGTAATAGCATTAGCTGTTCGTGGTTTCCTATTTCTTTTAGCTTGCCTTTTTCAAGCACTAAAATTTTATCTGCCTTACGTATAGTAGATAACCTGTGTGCGATAACAAATGAAGTGCGACCCTCCATAAGCTTATCAAGCGCTTCCTGCACCAGCCTTTCCGATTCAGAATCTAATGAACTGGTTGCCTCGTCTAATATTAATATAGCCGGGTTACGCAGTACTGCACGGGCTATGGCAATACGTTGTCTTTGTCCACCCGATAATGAAATACCTCTCTCTCCTACTATAGTCTCGTATTTTTCAGGGAAAGTCATAATAAAATCGTGGGCATTGGCTTTCCTGGCAGCTTCAATAACTTCTTCTTGTGTTGCATCGTGCTTGCCGTATAAAATGTTCTCGCGTATTGTTCCGCCAAATAATAATACTTCCTGAGGAACCAAAGCCATGTGGCTGCGAAGTGATGTTAATGAATACTCGCGTGAGTCCTTACCATCTATTAAAATAGAACCGCTAATAGGATCATAAAAACGCAACAACAATTGCACCAATGTTGATTTACCTGCTCCACTTGGCCCGACTATGGCTACTGTTTCACCACGTTTCACTTCAAATGAAAGGTTATTAATAACGGTTAACTCTTTACGCGAAGGGTAAAAGAAAGAAACGTCTTTAAAGATAATATCGCCATGTATCTTAAATCCTTCCGGAAATTTATCTGCATTCTCAAGGCTAATATTTTCAATAGGTTCTTCCAATATATCCATAAGCCTTTCAGTTGCGCCAATTGATTTTTGCATGGATGAATATAATTCCGCAACACCGGCAAAGGAAATACCTACGAACATAGAATACATAAGAAACTTGGTCATATCGCCATAGCTGAGACCTTCGTGATTATGCACCATTACCGCACCTTTCCACAAAACAGTCACAATTGCGCCGAACATACATAATGTAATAAATGCAATAAATGCGCCACGGGCAATACCGCCTTTAATGGCTTGCTTTACAATTGCCATCGTACTTACCTTATGTCTTTGGGTTTCAAAAGCTTCATTGGCAAAGGCTTTTACTGTTGCTATGCCCTGCATGGTTTCCTCTACAATTGTATTTGAGGTTGCTACCATATCCTGGGTTTTACGTGAGAACTTACGTATAAATTTGCCAAAGAACACTGCCACTATCATTACCACAGGCACAATGGCTAACATAACCAGCATTAGCTTGATAGATATAATGGCCAGCAAGGCAATACCACCTATTATCATAATCAATTGGCGCAAGAATTCAGCAAGTGTAGTGGTGAACATTTCCTGTAACATACTTACATCTGATGATATGCGGCTTGTAAGTTCTCCTATACGCCGTTGGGAAAAGAAATCCATATGGAGCCTTACCAGCCTTGCATAAGCAGCCTGGCGTAATGCCGCAAGACTATTTTCGGTAACATATACAAACAATACAACCCTGAAAAAAGAAAAAATGCCCTGTATGAAAAATATACCAAAAAGAAAAAGAAGTGAGCTGAATGTAGGGTTATCTATGAGTGAACCTAGTATTAAAGGAAAACAAAGTACAGTGGCACTGGTAAGCACTAAAAAAACAAATCCTATTAAGTAAATCCATCGATATGGCTTAAAGAACTTTAATACCCTAAGCGCTTTTTTAAATGAAGCTTTTGAAATACTTTTGGGCTTTTCGCCATCATCTGATAATCCCGGTCTTGCCATATTTAATATTACGAAGAAGAGCCAAAGTTACCTTAAAAAATATTTTCTTGGCGGGTTTATAAAAAGATTTATATCTTTGCGCCTCATTTTTAGAAAGCATGAAAAGAACATTTCAACCCTCACAACGTAAAAGACGCAATAAACACGGTTTCCGTGAAAGGATGGCTACTGCCAATGGTAGAAGGGTTCTTGCCGCAAGAAGAAAAAGAGGCAGGAAGAAACTTACAGTTTCTGACGAGAAGCAGCATAAGAAATAGTTTTTTCTTCTGTATTCTGCCTATTTAAGGCGCTTTACCTTTACTGTATTTCCTTTATATTCATATTTCCACCCCGCACCGAAAATATCTCCAAGGTATCTTTCGTATAAATGCCTGCGTATAGTTACCGTGTTTTCGTCCTCCCCATCTTTCCCTATAGCAGTGAACTCGTAAATAAGCATGCGCGGATGGTATGACATAAAAATCCTGATGATTTCGGAAATGGTGAACATTACATCATACAGTTCGCCTTTATTCGTAGTAACATATTCTTCCCCTTTATATTCATCGTTTACCACCCCGAAAACAATAGTGGCATGGAAAATATTGTCTTTCCTTCTCCCAAAACGCACCTCATACTTAGTACCCGATTTTGTGGTAAAGTAATATACATCGCCTGAGGGGATATTGGGATAGACTATGGGAAATACTACAGGCATAACTTATACGTTATTAGACAGATGCCTTGTGGCAAAAGTGAACAAATATATGCGTTAGAGTTTATTAACATAGTACCCTATTTATTAACACGTATTCTGTTGACTTCCTTTTTTTACGATATAATACTATCTTTGCACACTTTATGAAAAGAAGAAGTATGTACAATGTCTATAGCCGCTATACAACTTTAGTAATAGTTATTTTTTTCTTTTCATTTCATTCCGTTTATGCAGGGCTGACAGTAAACCCCGGCCCGCCTCAAACTGTATGTAAAGGAGACTCGGCAATACTTGGTGGCAGCCCCACAGCGAGTGGCGGTACAGCACCCTATAGTTATACATGGTCACCTGGTGCTGGAATGAATAACCCGAACGACTCTAATCCGCACGTTTTAATAACTAAAACAACCATGTTCTATGTTACTGTTACCGATGCTTCCGGGGGAAGGGTAGTAGACTCGGTACAAGTAACACTAAGTCCGATATACCAGGCCAATGCCGGAAGCGATACTTCGATATGCCCTTTGACTGCGGGGGCCACACTGGGCGGTAGCAATAATGCAGCTTCATTTAATTACTCATGGACTCCGGTAGGCCCAACAGGTTTATCTTGTTATAGTTGTGCACACCCTACAGCCACACCCACGGTAACAACAACATATACTCTTGTTGCTTCTAATGGCAGCTGTTCCGATACAACACAAGTCGTGGTGACTGTTCTTGCAACCCCCACTATAACTGTAACATCTCCTGTTTCAGTAAAAGAAGGATACCAGGTTACCTTAAATGCCAGCGGCGCCAATAGCTATATGTGGACACCCGGCAAACCCGATACCAATATTTTTAACCAGAATTCTTCCGACCCGCAAGTGAGCCCGACTTCAACAACAACCTACACAGTTGTGGGTATAGGCGCAGACGGCTGCCCAGGTTTTAATACAGTTGTTGTAGATGTAATACCCGATACTGACCTGGTTATTTATAATACCTTTACCCCTAATGGTGATGGGATTAATGACACCTGGTTTATTGGAAACCTTGATTTATATCCCAATAATACACTAACCATATTCAACAGGTATGGCAAGCAGGTATATTATGCTCAGCCATATTCTGGCAATTGGGATGGCACCACTTCGGGCGATGAATTGCCTGATGCAACTTATTATTATATTTTAAACTCCGGGAAGGGTTCTACTTATAGAGGATCGGTTACAATAATCAGGAAGAAACAATGAAAAGCATTAAAAAGCTATTGTTAGTAGCGGTACTCTTTTTTGAGTGCACTGGCGGCTATGCCCAACAGTTGCCCATATTTACCCAGTTCCCTTCAGACATGCTTTACTTTAACCCGGCAATTGCGGGTACTAAACGCTTGTATGATGTGCGAATTGACTACAGGGATCAATGGGTAGGCTTTCCTGGTGCGCCAATTACTGAAGGCATAAGCCTTAATTATAGGATGATGGGTGGCAGAATGGGCGTTGCCGCTTATATGTATGAGGATATTACAGGCCCAACCCAGCGCAATGACTATGCATTATGTTACGCATATCACATTAAACTGCCCGACCTGGTTATTTCTATGGGCGTACAGGGCAGCCTCATGGATTATATAGTGAATGGCCCCAAAATAACCATTCACCAAAGCAGTGACCCTGCAATTGACGAGGCAGTTACTGCATCTTCACTAACCCCTAACGCTGCAGCGGGCTTTTATATGTATAACGACAGGTGGCAGTTCGGACTTAGTGTGGATAACATGATACAGGAGAATGCTAATCTTTATAAAACATATGCCTACCCTTTAGATACAAGCAAGCGCGGTATTGTAACCCTTCTACCCCATTTTTACGGATACCTGGGTTATAATTTTTCTGGCAATGCAAATTATGTATGGCAGAGTTCTTTATTTGTTTCACAAACGGCCAACACCCCGCTTTACCTTGCCTACTCTTTGAGGATACATGTTAAGGATGCATTCTATGCAGGTATTTCATTAAGACTACAGGATGCAGTTTCCCTTGACCTGGGTGTAACTATAAGGCAGGATTTTGAACTTTGTTATTCGTACGACTTCATTACTTCGGCCTTAAGCCACTACACTTCCGGTTCTCATGAATTTACCCTTATATGGAGCGCAGACCATATTGGTAAAAAAGGAGAGCACCGCGGAGATACTTTTGACGAATTCCAGAAAAGGAAGTACGGTTATATGTTCTAAGCCCTACTGGCCCATTGCCGGTTGTTCCTGTGGCTTGCGGGGATAAAACTTTCGCTGAAATAACAATATCAATAATACACCTATTGTTATCGAAGAATCGCTGCAATTAAAGACCGGCCTGAAAAATATAAATTCCTGGTTTCCCCAAAAAGGGAACCATGTAGGGAAATGTCCTTCTATCAAAGGAAAATAAAGCATGTCAACCACTTTACCGTGCAAAAAACCGGCATAGCCACCACCCGGTGGGAAAAGCTTAGCCAGTTCATAATTGCTTTCACTGAAAATAAGTCCGTAAAAAGCACTGTCAATTATATTGCCAAGTGCGCCCGCAAAAATAAGGGCTATACTCGTAATAAGCCCAGGATGAGCCTTGTCCCTTACAAGATTTTTCAGGTACCAGCCTATTGCAATAACAGCAGCAATACGGAAAATACTCAGAAATATTTTTCCGTACTGGCCAGAAAATTGCATTCCATAAGCCATTCCGTTATTTTCGGTAAAGTGAATAATAAACCACGGAGCAATTTTATACTCCTCGCTCATTACAAAATGGGTTTTCACATAAATCTTCACTGCCTGATCAACCAGCAATACAAGAAAAATAATGATAAGAGGTCTTTTCACAGTCTTATAAAAGGAATGTAAAGGTAATGTTTCTCCTTTGTGTTAAACTGTTTGAAATTTATACTGCTCATTTTTACGCGGGAAGAACTTTCGCTGAAAGATAAGCAAGGACACCACTCCGATTGTAACGTAGGCGTCGCTGCAGTTAAAAATGAAATTAAAAAAAGTAAAATTCTGATTGTGAACTAAAGGTACCCACGAAGGAAAAGTGCCATGAATAAACGGACAATAAAACATATCCACAACCTGTCCGTGCAGGAAAGGGGCATACCCGCCACTTTTAGGAAGGAAGGTTGCTAACTGGTAATTACTGTCGCTGAAAAAAAGCCCGTAAAAAGCGCTATCGATTATATTACCAATGGCACCTGCAAAAATGAGGGCTATGCTTGTAACGAGGCCCCAATGGGCTTTTTTTCTTACCAAGTTCCTTAAGTACCAGCCCAATAACACTACAGCCGCTATACGAAAAACACTCAGGAATATTTTACCATATTGCCCGGAAAACTCCATTCCATAAGCCATACCACCATTTTCGGCAAAATGAATTATACACCAAGGGGCAACCTGGTACTCGTCTCCAATAATAAAATGAGTCTTTACATAAATCTTCACTGCCTGGTCAAGAAGCAGCACAAGAAAAATAATGATAAGAGGCCTTTTCACAATTTGCTTAAAAGAGATACAAAAATAATGTTTCTCTTTTTACGCGTTAAATTGTTGCTCAAGCTTAGCGTCAATGCTAAGTGTTGCATGTGGCACCCTTCTCAGGCGTTCTTTCGGTATAAGCTTACCGGTAACCCTGCAAATACCATACGTTTTGTTTTCAATACGTATAAGTGCATTCTGAAGGTTCTGTATAAACTTCTCCTGGCGCAGGGCGAGTTGTGCTGTTTCCTCACGGGTCAATACATCAGAGCCATCTTCCAGCATTTTAAATGTAGGGGATGTATCGTCAGTACCATGGTCATCGGTATGGCACAATGTATTCTTTAAAAGTTCATAGTCTTTCTTAGCCTGATCAAGTTTTTCCAATATTATCTGGCGAAACTCAGCCAGTTCTTTTTCCGAATAACGGTTCTTACTATCATCTTTTGTTGCCTTAGCAGGAGATGCCTTTGCGGAAGCAACTGTTTTTGTTACTATAGGCTTGGCAGCAACTTTCACTACTTTTTTAGGCTCGGCCTTACTTTTAATAACCGCTTTCTTAACTGCCTTTGGCTTAACAGATGCTTTAACTTTCGCAGCTGGCTTTGCTGCCTTTTTAACTGTCTTTTTAACTACCTTTTTCGGTGCGGCTTTTTTACTTGCAACTTTCTTAGTCGCTTTATTGGCCTTTTTTGCTGTTTTCTTTGCCATGTTATGGTCTTTAGTTGTGTTTATTTATAAAAATAGAAGTGCTAACATTGTCAGCCACTTCCACCTCGATTGCTTCACCTTCGTCTATGATTTCCACCATTTTAAGGGATGCGGCAAGCGTTTCGGCGCAAATGTAGGTAAAATTATTCTCAATAGCACTATCTACCGCTACATTCTTTTTTATCCTTACATCTATCTTATCAGTAACCTCAAAATTCCGGTCTTTTCGCAAGTTTTGAATACGGTTAACAATCTCACGCGCAATCCCTTCCTGCATTAACTCAGGGGTAATGGTGGTGTCAAGGGCTACGGTCAACTTACCGTCAGATGCCAGGTGCCAGCCCGGAATATCTTCCGATATAACCTCAACATCACTTAGTAATATCTCCACTTCCTTATCTGACAAGTTGAGCTTATAGCTGCCTTTAGCCTCTATTTCCCTTATCTGCTGCTGGTTGAAACCACTTATAGCTTGTGCCCCTTCCTTCATTAAAGGGCCTAATTTCTTACCCAACTCCTTAAAATTGGGCTTTATCTTCTTAACCAATATACCGGAAGTATCGGTTATATATTCCAGTTTTTTCACATTAACTTCGGCTAAAATCAACTTATTAACAGCCTCTATTTGATGCTTAAGGTTCTCGTCTAATATCGGAATAACGACCTTATTAAGTGGCTGACGTACACGTATATTAACTTTCTTTCTTAAAGATAAAGTTAAAGAGCATATTCGTTGGGCAAGGTCCATTTTTTCTTCCAGTGAAGGGTTTATATCCTTATCATTAGTCAAGGGGAAATTACTGTGGTGAATTGACTGAACCTTTTCTTTACCTGAAACGCTATTTAGATCTCCAAACAGTTTTTCGGCGTAAAAAGGAGCTATCGGCGATATTAGCTTTGCAACCGTTTCAAGGCATGTATATAAAGTCTGGAATGCCGCTATTTTATCTTCTGTATAATCCCCCTTCCAGAAACGTCTGCGCGAAAGCCTTACATACCAATTACTCAGTTGATCGCAAACAAACTCTTCTATATCTCTTGCAGCACGCATAGGTTCATAAGTAGCATAACTCTCATCTACCTTCTTCACAAGAGAGCTTAACACAGATAAGACCCATTGGTCAAGCTCAGGCCGTTCGCTTACCGGAATTTCCTTTTCTTTATAAGTAAAGCCATCAATATTGGCATAAAGGGCATAAAAGGCATAGGTATTATGTAATGCCCTGAAGAATTTACGCTGCACCTCTCCTATTCCTTCTTCATCGAATTTAAGGTTGTCCCAAGGCTGGGCATTGCTTATCATATACCACCGCGTAGCATCTGCCCCGTATTTATCCAGTGTTTCAAAAGGGTCAACTGCATTGCCAAGTCTTTTCGACATTTTATTGCCATGCTTGTCTAATACAAGACCGTTCGATACAACATTCTTGAATGCTACCGAATCGAATAACATACTGGCTATAGCATGTAAGGTAAAAAACCATCCTCTTGTCTGGTCTACCCCTTCAGCTATAAAGTCAGCAGGGAAATTCTTTTTAAATACTTCTTTATTTTCAAACGGGTAATGCCATTGAGCATAAGGCATAGCCCCTGAATCGAACCATACATCTATTAAATCGGGCTCACGGAACATTTTTTTACCGGAAGATGATACCAGTACAATGTTATCTGCATAGGGTTTATGTAAGTCACGGTGTTCAATATCCTCCCACCTGCTCTTCTTAATATCTGCTTCCGACATAAAGCCTTTGGCAACCGATTTCTTTATTTCCTTATCGAGTTCATCGACTGAACCAATGCATATTTCTTCTGAAGAATCTTCTGTACGCCATATCGGCAATGGTATTCCCCAGAAACGAGAACGTGAAAGATTCCAGTCCACCATATTCTCTAGCCAGTTACCGAATCTTCCTGTTCCTGTAGATTCAGGCTTCCAGTTGATGGTTTTATTAAGTTCTATCATCCTGTCCTTGCAGGCAGTTGTCTTAATAAACCATGAATCGAGAGGATAGTATATCACAGGCTGGTCGGTACGCCAGCAATGCGGATAATTATGCTCGTACTTTTCAACCTTAAATGCTTTGCCTTCTTTCTTTAGTTTTAAGGCTATTGCAAGGTCAGTAGACTTGTCAAGGTCTAACTGGTCCTCTTTGGTTTTAACTAACCTTCCGGCAAAATCGGTAACCGCATCAACAAACTTGCCTTGTTTATTTACCAATGTAAGCGTACCAATTCCATTTTGTTTGGCTACTCTAAAGTCATCGGCACCAAAACTTGGGGCTATGTGCACAATACCTGTGCCATCAGCCGTTGTTACAAAATCGCCTATTATAACCCTGAACCCATCGCCACCTTCAGGCGTTGCATAAGGCATTAATTGTTCATAGTTTATTCCTTCAAGGTCCTTACCGCATAATGTTTTTTCAACTTTAAAAGGAACCACTTTATCACCGGATTTGTAATCTTCGAGCGGGATGCCATAAGCCTTTTCAGAAAAGTACTTCCCTACTAATTCCTTAGCAAGAATGATTTTCATAGGCTGCCCGGTATATGGCTGGAACGTTTTCACAAGGTCATATTCAATGTTCTTACCGACCGCTAATGCGCAGTTTGAAGGCAGCGTCCATGGTGTGGTTGTCCATGCCAGGAAGAAAACATCAAGATTATCACCCGTAAAGACCTTTTCTGACTTACCGTCTTTTTTTATTTTAAACTGGGCAGTTACCGTAGTATCTTTTATGTTCTTATAACAACCCGGTTGATTCAGTTCATGCGAACTAAGGCCTGTTCCGGCAGCCCATGAATAAGGCTGAATGGTATAGCCTTTATATAAAAACTTTTTATCGTATAGCTTCTGAAGCAAATTCCATACGCTTTCAATGTAGTTATTATCGAAAGTTATATAAGGGTCCTTCATATCAACCCAATAGCCCATTTTAAGGGTTACTTCTTCCCACTTATCCTTATACTTCATTACCTCACGCCGACAAGCTGCATTGTATTCCTCAACACTTATTTTCTTGCCAATATCCTCTTTGGTAATCCCCATGCCCTTCTCCACTCCAAGCTCTATAGGTAATCCATGTGTATCCCAACCGCCTTTGCGTTTTACCTGCTTACCTTTAAGGGTTTGGTAGCGGCAAAAAATATCTTTAATAGCGCGTGCCATTACGTGGTGTATACCGGGCATACCATTAGCTGATGGCGGGCCTTCATAAAATGTAAATGAAGGTGCTCCTTCACGAAGAGAAACACTCTTCTCAAAAGTAGATTCTTCCTTCCACTTAGCAAGTACTTCTTTGCTTATAGCACTAAGGTCTAACTTATCATATTCTTTATATTTCATACTAACAATGGACAATTATATAGTTGCAATTACCTTAAGCTCTATTGCTATGGGTGTCGGCAACGATTTTATTTCTACAGTTGTTCTGCAAGGTTGGTTTTGCTTAAAGTACTCGGCATATACACGATTGTATGTAGCAAAATCGGCTTTCATATTTGTCAGGAATACTGTAACGTCCACAATCTTACCCCAACCCGAACCCGCTTCTTCCAACACGGCCTTAATATTTTCAAATACCGAACGGCATTGAATTTCAATGTCGTAAGAAGTTATATTCCCTTTGTCATCGAGTGTTACGCCAGGTATTTGCTTACTGCCTTTCTGTCTTGGTCCCATACCTGAAAGGAATAACAAATTGCCAACTTTTCGGGCGTGAGGATATAGGCCAACCGGCTCAGGTGCTTTTGATGAATAAAGTTTATCCACGTTTGTTTTTTAAGCGTGCAAAGGTAGGAAAATTACCATTCATTTCTACCTTGCTTTTGGCGCTCCTTTTACCCAATTAACTGATAGGAATACGGGGATACACTATTAAAGCAAAAATGCACCTACCGGTTAAGGCAGGTGCATTTATTATTTCAACTCTATTCTTACTACTTGGTTACTGTAAATCTTGCAAGTTTCTGGGTATTGGCACCAATTACTTTCAGTAAATAGGTTCCAGTTGACAGACCTGATACATTCATGTGAACCAGTGATTCATTATTACCTACTTTTTGTTCCATCATTTCCCTTCCGGTAATATCGAACACATGAATGGACTTGGCTTGTAGGTCGTTTGCAGAAACATCCACATAAAGGTCTCCTGATGTTGGCACAGGATAAACCTTTATACCTGAAGTAACACTGTATTCCTGTATACCAAGAGGAACAATCACAATACTGGTGTTTGTAGTACATCCATTCTTATCGGTTATATTTATGGTATAACTTCCAGAACATATGTTCTTTAAACTGTCGGTTGTAGCCCCGGTATTCCATGAATAGGTATATGGTTGTGTTCCACCTGTTACAACTGCCCATATTGTGTCTTTACAAGAAGAATTAACAATGCTGTCTATTACAACTTTAAGAGCGGCTGGTTGAGTAACAGTGACAGTATCATTTGCCACACAGCCTTTAGAATCAGTAGCTGTAAAAGTATAATGCCCTGAACAAAGACCTGTTATAGTAGATGCACTACCTGACGAAGGAGTCCAGCTGTATGTATATGGAGCCGTACCACCAGATGCAGAACCCGTTATTGAACCATCGCATCCGCCATTACAACTTACATTTTTAATAGCAGTAAAGCTTGCGGTAAGTGTGGAACTATCTTGTATTATAACTATATCGTTTTTGTTACATCCAAGTGAATCGGTTACCGTACATGTATAAGTACCTGCGGGAATTCCAACAGATGCAGCATTTGTACCCCCTGCAGGAGCCCAGCTATAGGTATATTTCCCTGTTCCGCCAGAAGCAGAAACTGTTGCAGAACCATTGCTCTTGCTACAAGTAGCGTTTATAATTGATTTAGTAGTAATCACAATAGCAGAAGGCTGGCCTATTACAACAGAATCAATTTTTGTGCAGCCACCTGCATCTGTAACAGTTACAGTATAAACACCGGCAGTTAATCCGCACATGTTAGTTGTTGTACCACTGGACGGAGCCCAGTTATATGAATATGGAGATGTTCCACCAGTAACTGTAATTGTTGCGCAACCATTATTACCGCCATTACAGGTTACATTGGTTACCGAATTGAAATTGTCTTGAAGCGCAGTTGGTGTACCAATAACCGCTATTCCAATTGCAGTACATCCGTTAAAGTCAGTAGCAGTAACAGTATAGCTGCCAACGCATAAATTAGTTATAGTACTTGTTGTAGCTCCGAATGACCAACTGTAAGTGTATGGTGAAGTTCCGCCATAAGCAGTTGCGGTAGCAGTACCATTGCAACCACCGTTGCACGAAACATTTGTTACTTTAATAGTATCAGTTAACAAAGCAGGTTGTGTTAGTGTTGCAGTACCAATAGCAGAACATCCTTTTGAATCGGTAACCGTTACAGTATAACTTCCTGCAACTAATCCGCCAATAGAATCGTTATTAGAAACAACAGGAGCCCAGCTATATGTATAGGGTGAAGTACCCCCGGTAACGATTGCCTTTGCAGTACCATTATTACCACCGTTACAGGATGGTGTTGTTATTGAGAAACTAACTGTAGGAGCCGAAGGGTTTGTAAGAGTAACGGTAGCAGTTGTATTACAAGAATTAACGTCGGTAACTGTTACAGTATAACTTCCGGCTAATAATCCGTTGGCGGTAGCATTTGTTCCACCTGAAGGAGACCATGAATATGTATATGAACCTGTACCACCACTTGCGCTAACTGTGGCACTTCCTCCTGCTATACATGTCGGATTTGTACTGGAAGAAATATTTGCGGTTAAAGCTACAGGATCGGTTAATGTTACACTAGCTGTAGTTGTACAGCTATTCGCATCTGATACAGTTACAGTATATGAACCTGCTGCCAGGCCATTAGCCGTAGCCATGGTTCCACCCGAAGGCGCCCAGACATAAGTATATGTTCCGGTTCCGCCACCCGCTGTAACAGTTGCACTACCGTTACTTGAACCAGTGCATAAGGGATTACTGCTGGAACTTATTGAAGCTGAAACAGCAGTAGGGTCAGTTAACGTAACAGTAGCTGTAGCATTACATGAATTACCATCGGTAACAGTAACAGTATAACTACCGGCAGCTATACCACTTGCCGTAGCATTAGTTCCGCCTGACGGCGCCCATGAATAAGTATATGCACCTGTGCCACCACTTGCAGTTACAGTTGCTGAACCAGTAGCACTTCCATTACATAATGGATTACTGCTGGATGAAATTGAAGCAGACACAACTGTTGGGTCAGTTAAAGTAACCGACGCAGTTCCCACGCAGGAATTACCGTCTGTTATGGTTACCGTATAACTTCCTGAAGACAGTCCGCTTGCCGTTGCATTGGTTCCACCGGCAGGAGCCCATACATAAGTATATGAACCATTTCCGCCTGATGCTATTACAGTAGCACTACCATCGCTGCTTCCATTACACTTTGGATTTGAAGATGATGTTGTTCCTGAAACCAAAGCGGGGTCAGTAAGCGTTACCGTAGCTGCAGCATTACATGAGTTGCCATCGGTAACTGTAACAGTATAACTGCCGGCAGGTAATCCGCTTGCTGTTGCATTTGTTCCACCTGAAGGGGTCCATGCATAAGTATATGCTCCTGTTCCACCACCTGGAGTTACTGTAGCGTTGCCATTACTGTTTCCATTACATAAAGGATTATTGCTTGCGCTAATAGTTGCGGTAACTGCAGCGGGATTAGTTAATGTTACAGTTGCAGTAGCTGTACATGAATTCGCATCGGTTACTGTAACCGTATAGCCACCCGCCGATAATCCGCTTGCTATAGTATTAGTTCCACCAGAAGGGGCCCATGAATATGTTAATGTACCTGTTCCACCACTTGCAGTGACTGTTGCGCTACCATTGCTGCTTCCGTTACACAAGGGATTACTGCTTGCCGAAATTGAAGCAGTAATTGCCGAAGGAGCAGTTAAGGTTACCATTGCGGTAGTTGTACATAAATTACCATCGGTTACTGTACAGGTATACGAACCAGCACCAAGGCTGCTGGCAGCCGCATTAGTTCCACCTGATGGAGCCCAGGAATATGTTAAAGTACCTGTGCCGCCGCTGGCAGTTACCGTAGCACTACCATCGGTACTTGTACTGCATTTTGGATTGTTGGCGGAAGATATGCTTGCACTAATGGCTATAGGATCAACCAAAGTAACATTTGCAGAGGTTTGACAACCATGGTTATCAGTCACTGTTACTGTGTATGTTCCGGAACTTAAACCACTTGCAGCAGCTACAGTTTCAGCCGAAGGCGCCCATGAATATAAATAAGAAGGAGTACCGCCGCCTGCAGTCACTGTCGCATTCCCGTCACTACTTCCAAAACATTTGGGGTTATTACCGGAAGTAATAGATGCTGTTAAAACAGGAGGATCTGTAAGTGTAGTATTAGCAGTAGCTGTACATAAATTTGCATCAGTTACAGTAACAGTATATGAACCTGAACTTAATCCCACCGCAGTATCAGT
>Ga0206857_1045_pt1 | contig 28480 bp, 28 predicted proteins | sample Alteio_BWOrgCont_49_FD_152865 | JGI IMG/M metagenome (GOLD analysis project Ga0206857, IMG submission 152865) | Enriched cells from forest soil in Barre Woods Harvard Forest LTER site, Petersham, Massachusetts, United States -... | ecosystem: Environmental > Terrestrial > Soil > Temperate forest >...
CTGATTGAAATCTTGCGGTGAACGTTAGTCGTGGTGATGACTCTGCGGCTTGCGCACGACCAGTGGCGTTCCGGCACCCGTGTCATTAGCGGTCGGCGCGGAAATAGCCTCAGGAACCGGGCCGGTCCATTCGAACGCTGCTGTCCCTTTCGGATGCACATACCAACCCGGATCACGAAAATCATTTTTCGCCAACCCGTCGCGCACCTTCAGCATCGTAAACATTCCGCCCATGCCGATCGAGCCGTAGGGCCCGCTACCGCCCATCATCGGCAAGGTATTTTCAGGCAGTGGCATGTGCATGTCTTCCATGCTGCTGGACTCCATCGTCATATAACCCGGAATCAGCTTGCTGATTTTTTCTTCGACTGCCTGGGTGTCGACGCCGATCATCGTCGGTGCCTGATGACTCATCGCATTCATGGTGTGATGGCTTTTGTGGCAGTGAAATGCCCAGTCGCCCGCCGCATCGGCGACCAGCTCCAATGACCGCATCTGACCAACAGCGATATCGACGGTTACTTCCGGCCACCTTGCACCTAGCGGAATCCAACCGCCATCCGTCCCGGTCACTTCTACGCTATGGCCGTGGATGTGCATGGGATGATTGGTCATCGTCAGATTGCCGACCCGGATACGCACCCGTTCGCCGCGTGCTGCCACCATCGGATCAACGCCGGGAAACGCACGCGAATTAATCGTCCACAGATTGAAGTCGAGCATGGTGCTGACTTTGGGCGTGTAGCTTCCCGGATCGATGTCGTAAGCATTGAGCAGCATCACATAGTCGCGATCCACTTTATGCTGCGACGGATCGCGCGGATGCGTTATCCAAAATCCCATCATTCCCATCGCCATTTGTGTCATCTCATCAGCATGGGGGTGATACATAAACGTCCCAGCGCGCTGCGCGACAAATTCGTAGACAAAGGTTTTTCCAACACCGATGGCAGGTTGCGTCAATCCGCTGACCCCGTCCATCCCGTTCGGCAAAATCTGTCCATGCCAGTGTATGGTGGTGGCTTCGGGTAGTTTATTGGTGACAAATATTCTGACTTTATCCCCCTCCACCACTTCGATAGTAGGGCCCGGACTCTGCCCGTTATAGCCCCACAAATTGGCGTTCATGCCGGGCGCAATTTCGCGCACCACAGGTTCAGCAACCAGGTGAAATTCCTTGACGTTATTGTTCATCCGCCAGGGTAGCGACCAGCCGTTCAACGTGACGACCGGATTGTAGGGACGTCCGTTTTGCGGCTGCAACGGCGCTGCGGTGTTGGAACTGGACTGTAATTGCGCTTCGGGCAGGGCCATCGCTTTGGACGCCAGTGCTGCGCCCATCAGGGTCACGCCAGACCTGGATAAAAATTGACGACGCGATGTCATTGACTTGCTCCCGTTTTTTCTTGCGATGAATTTGTTGTTGGATACGCACCGCCCAAAGCGGTCTGCAACTTAGCGTCAGCAATCCAGAATTCTTTCAATGCATCGACGCTGGCATTCACGGTCGCAATTTGCTCACGCGCATCGGTCAATAATTCAAATATGCTGATTAACATGCCGTTGTAACGCAACAGATTTTCGGCTGAAATTTTTTTCTGGAGCGGGACGAGTTCATCACGGTAGCGCCTGGCCGTGTCGTAGCGGAAGTGATAGTCGGCATAGGCGGAACGCACTTGCGACTGCGCATTAATCACCTGTTCAGCCAGGCGGTGCGCTGCTTGCATATACAGCGCCTCGGCCTTGGCGGTTCGGGCCTGACCCCAATCGAATAAAGGGATTTCAATGTTAATCTGGTAGCCCGGCGCGCTGGCTGTCCCGGTTGCGGTATTGAGCGCAGGTCCCAGTTCCAGCACGTTGATCAAGCGCGTAGTTTTGATCAACCCCAGTTCATCGGCGACGCGTTGCGTGGCTAGTTTTCCCGCCTGAATATCAAGTCGCTCGCCCGCCGCCAGTGCGTCCAGATTCTGTAGCTCAACCGGCTGTTCAGGTACGTCGGGGAGATGATCCGGCAATTGAAATTGCAGTGTCGCGCCAGATAGCCCCAACAACTGATCCAGCTGTTCACGCGATTGGGCTTGCATAGCTCCGGCCAATGTCAACTTTTCGCCAGCATCGGCTGCAAATAACTGTTCACGTTGTAATTCGAGCTGACTCCAGTTGCCTGCCTTTGCCATACGAATTGCCAACTCCAGGCTGGAGTCGGCTGCCGACTTTACCTGTCCCGCGTAATCCAGCTGTTGTTGCGCAGCGATGGCATTTACGTAGGCGATTCTGACCTGCGCAGCTACATTTAATGCTGCATCAGCCACACGCAGTTTCACTTCTTCAAAACGCTGCGCTTCAATGCGGCTCGCCATCGGCGCGGTGAGCAGATTGATGAGATTAAACGTGAGCGTGCGATCAATTACGGTATCCCCGCCGCCGCGAGTACGATTAAAAGAAAAACCGGGATTATTCAACCGTCCGGCTTGCACAACATCGGCTTCGGCCACACCGAGTTCGCTATAAGTGGCCTGCAATCCACGATTATTGATCAGGGCAATTTGCACCGCGTTCGACTCTGAAAGCGGCGCTTGCGTAATCAGCCGGTTCACTTCCGTAGCAATCGCAGCCAGGTCGGTATCATTTTTGGCCGGGAGAATGGAAGCACCACTACGTTCCTTGACCAACGCAGCCGGTTGTTTCAAACCGCCATCGGTTGAAAAACTGGAACAACCGGACACCATCCCGGTCATAAAAATTGCGGCAAAAATGAAGAATCGAATTGAGTGATGTCGCATTGCTTACCTGAAGAGCTTTAATTTAATTTGATCGGACCGGGCGACTGTGACTTTACGCAGAACGCATGGTTCCAAAAAACCCCCATGTTATACGAAGTTGCTCCGATATTACGGACAAGCAAGCCAAATCCCCTGCCACAATCCTATACAATCCCCGCTATTACCCTTATCCTTACCGACGACCTGGTTTACAGGTCGCCCATTTCCCTGGAGCTGCTTTGTCGATAGAAACCATCCTGGAGCAAATTGCTGCCACGCCCAATACATCTGACGCGACCAATCTACGCGGCCTGGTCGCAGTGCTCCGCCCTAAACGCGCCAGCCAATTTAATGTCGCAACCGAACGCATCCACGCATTATGTCATTTGCTGCATTCGCAGCCGCACTACGCAGAAGCATTGCGCAACTACCTGGTTTGTGTGGTATCGGCACGCAAAACCATGCACTTATTCAGCGATACCGGCATTACGTTAACCACCGGATTTTGGAGTGCGGGCTGGCAGCGCCTGCTATTCAAAATTCTGCCGCCACTGGTCAACGATGATTATTTGCGCGATGTGTTCGGCACCATTTTTAATCACGTCGATGACTATGTCTGGATTAACGGCGTCGATGAGGCGGTGTGGCTCGAATTAATCCAGATGCTGGGATTTCGTGTGCGCGAGGTGCAATCCAAATCCGACGGCATATTAGGTGAGTTGCTGTCGGCATTGCAGGTTCTGTCCTATCGCATCAGCGCGATTGGACTGGAATCAGAACTGGTTCGCAATCATCCTGCGATTGAACGTTATGAATCCCCTTTCCTGCGTCAGAACGATGAGATCAATGAGTACGTCAAGGAATTCGCCGCCTGGCTACAGGATCATTCGTTAGAGCATCGTGATGCACAGCACATCGAAGTATTGCTGACTCAATGCGAAGAAGTCGTCATCAAGATCCGGCGCACCGCTGCCACCCAGGGTGTATCTGTGAGCTTGACCCGCTTGCTGCTGAGTGTGACCCAGAGCATTGCACGCTTGCGTAAATTATTGACGCTGATCGAAGCATCCGATAAGGAGCAAATCTTACGCACCGGTTTCGGTTTGTTTAAAGAGCTGGTCTACGCCGATAACCGAAAATACAGCCTCGCCGATCTTGCGCGCTCGCACACCGATTTAATTACGCTCCAGGTCACCGAACACGCAGGCCGCAGCGGAGAGCACTATGTGGCCGACAACCGACGCGAATGGTTTGCGATGTTGCGCTCGGCCAGCGGGGCTGGATTTGTGGTTGGCTTTATGGCGCTGATTAAAATCTTGATGAGTAAACTACCGCTGGCGCCGTTCGGCTTTGCGTTTTTGTTCAGCCTCAATTATTCGGCTGGATTTATGCTGGTGCATATTATTCATTGCACCATCGCCACCAAACAACCTGCGATGACGGCAGCATTGATCGCAAAATCGCTGGATCAAAATAAGCGAAACCTGGACGATTTGTGCGAACTGGTCGTGCAGGTAATCCGCACCCAGTTCATCGCTATCATCGGCAACGTCGCCATCGCCATGCCTACCGCGTATCTGCTCGCAGTGGCATGGGCGGGTGTGACCGGCTCCAACTTTATCGATGCAGACAAGGCGCGACATCTGCTCCAGGATATCAACCCGGTAGCCAGTCTGTCCTTATTCCACGCGGCGATTGCCGGTGTGTGTCTGTTTTTATCAGGATTGATTTCCGGCTACTACGACAACAAAGCGAGCTATAACAATATCCCGGCACGACTGATGCAGTTACCGAGCATGAACTGGTTGTTTGGCACGGCGCGCTGGAAGCGCATCACCGACTACATCGGTAACAATCTGGGTGCACTTGCTGGGAATTTTTTCTTCGGGATTATGTTGGGTAGCATAGGACAGATTGGCGTGTTTCTTGGCTTGCCGATTGATATCCGCCATATCACTTTTTCCAGCGCCAATTTTGCGTTTGCTCTGGTCGGACTGGACTACCAGTTGAGTTGGCAGACCTGGGTGATCTCGTTGGTCGGCATTGCTTTGATAGGCATCGTGAATCTGACTGTCAGCTTTGCGCTTGCGCTCTATGTCGCCATGCGATCGCGCAACGTCAGCTTTCAGCAAAGTCGCGCACTGCTTGCGATGTTAGGAAAACGCTTTATACAGCGTGGTCGCGAATTCTTTTTCCCGCCCAAAGAATCTGTCTGACCCGGTCGGCAGGGTGTCGCATGTTGTCATTTGCCTCACAATATTTTACAAAATCGTTAATTTTTATTTAATTATTCATCCCCATATAGTCGTGGTACAGGCCATACTTTCCACCTAAAATTGGTCTGCGCATTTGTTCTACTTTCGTTTTACTTTGGTACCGCCCTTGTTTAACTTCTTTGGAGAGCTTTATGACACAACGCACCACTTCGATTGCCGCCGCCGTCACACTTGCCTGCTTGTTGCCGGTTGCAGCAATGGCGCAAACTGCGACACCGACCACTACGTCAACATCTTCAACACCGACCGCCTCTACGGCAACAACCGCAACCACCAAAAAAGATTTTCCTATCCACGTCAAAATGGTGGACACCAAAGTCACTGCAAAAGTGGTTGAGCTGGACAAAGCCAATCGTATGGTGACTTTCTTCACGGAGAGCAAAGATTTCGTCACCGTGCGTTTCCCGACCAAAGTACATAACTTTGATCAGATCAAAGTGGGAGATTATTTAGTGGTGCATTACACCGTGGCGGCAGCGGCGCGAATTAATCCCGCCGTCAAAGATGGTATCCGCGAAACGGTTGAATCAACGACTACTGCGACAGCGCCAAAAGGCGCAATGCCTGGCGTGGCGACAAAAAATAATGTCGAGGTATTAGCCAATATTCAGTCGTTTGATATTAACGCCAGAACCGTCACGATTAAGGGTGCGACCCGCACTGTGACTATTACGGTACCGGATGCCGTTGATATGAGCAAATTGCAGGTTGGCGACCAGGTGCAGGCGGAATTTTCTGATGCGGTGGCGATTGATTTCCAACGTGCGCCTGCTGCAAATAAATAATCTTCGACCATCTGGTCGTCTTCCAGCAGAAAAAACATCGGTATGGTCCGATGTTTTTTTTCGACTTTGATTTCGAGTTGAGATACAGGCGTCGCAACCGTTTAGGGTAATTCCCAATATTTGCAACGGTAGTATTTATGTAGACTTTTCCATTCTTAACCTTGCACGGTTAGTTCCTCTGGTCGGAATTACCTTCAGCTGCAAAGTGAAATTTTTTGGAAAGTGTCAGATATGAGCGATATGAGCGCAGGCCGAGTTGATCGGGGCAGTATTTCTTTGTCAAGCAACCATCCAGAACAGAACAGCGACCGGATTGCCCCATCTCCGGATAAATTAGATTTTGCTGCGAAAGTGCGCGTAGCTGCAGCAGCGGCCCACGGCGTGCTAATGATCATTGCTGGCATTACGATCGGTATATCTACTTTTGGAATTGGAATCGGATTCACAATTGGCATGTGCGTTGGGGGGGGAGTTACGGCGGCAGCCTGTGTCGGCTTGGCATACCGCAATGAAATGAACAAACTCAACAATCCGCCGCAGGAAGTTGAAGCTGATATGGATCACTATGATGAATATTCCACCAATGGAAATAGACCACAGGAATGCGACAATCTATTATTGGACGAGTCTCACGAAGACGTGGAAATTCGTTTGAGGGAAAATCCGTCAGAAGTTGGAGATGCCAATCTCAACACGAACCCGGAAAATAACAGCAACGGTGTTCCAGAACCATCAGAAACGACTCATCAACAAAGCGCCTTGAGACTCCAGCGAATATCGCTACAACGTGTACCTCCACCTGGTAAAAGGCCAATAACCGTTAGCACGTCAGGTTCTAAAGGGTTGGAGGCAATCGACGGATATTCACTGCATCAACGCGGTCGGATCAAACGTAAAACCGACTCGACAGCACCGCAGAAACTAATCCCAGCAAAACCCAAACCTGAGAGTCGGAGAAGAGTTGTTTCGTATATGAGCCAAGGCGCGACGAAGCCGCAATATGACGAAATAATAAAAAATTATTCGAGCAGTTTTAGAAATGAAGATCGCGACCGCGAATACGTCGACAGTACACCACTGAGTTCTACAGCAGAAGGGGCCGAAGACGAGTAGTCAAATACGCAATTGAGTCAAATTGAATCGAATGGATTTAGTACGATGCTCGCAATGCAAAAAGCCGCAATTTAATTGCGGCTCGTTTGTGACTAAATACGAATTCTTAGCACCTAATTAGGCGACGTCCCACCAGGCACAGATATTGGCGACGTTGTCACTACAGGCTGCGCTGGTTGCGGTGCCACGGTGGTAGTACCCGGATCAGCAGGCACATAATTTTTCACTTCATTCTCGTCAATATACTCAAACACCTTAACGACTTTTTGAACCCCTGAAACCGCACGCGCCGCTTCCGCTCCGGTGTTTCCTTCACGTTGCGATACGCGTCCCATCAAGTACACGACACCCGCTTCAGTCACTACCTTGAACGAGGCGGAATAAATATCCTTCGTGCCGACCAGGGCGGATCTGACCTTGGTGGAAATGTAGGCATCGGAAGAGCGGGCGCTAAAACTGGACAGGAAGAGCGACACCTGGATTTCGTTAACTACCGACTGCACGTTTTCCAGCGCTTTAACTTCGGCTTCAACCTTAGCTTTGGTCGCTTCGTCTTTCACTTCACCAGTCAGCAGTACCTTGCGGTTATAGCTGTTCACATCGACGTGCACCGTATCGCCAAAAACGCTGCTGATACGATTCGCGCCTTTCAGTTCTATCGACGCGTCTTCGGTTTGCGAACCGAATGTGCGACGATCTGATACCGACATCGTGCCACCCACGGCACCACCGATGATCAAGGGAATACAGCCTGACAATCCCACGGTCACACTGGCGCTCAGCGCCAATACCAATACCGGACGAACGAAAGACGACTTTAGATTACTCATGCATTTCTCCCCCAAATAAAGCATTATCAATTCCATCGCAAATGCAATGGATGGCTAACAAATGAACTTCCTGAATCCGTGCTGTGCGTTCATGCGGTACACAGATATTGGCATCAGCGTCCGTCAGCATGGTTGCGATGATGCCGCCGTTTTTGCCGGTCAATGCAACTATGCGCATATCGCGCTCCAATGCCGCTTCAACCGCTTGCACGACGTTGCCAGAATTGCCGGAAGTTGAAATCGCCAGCAACACGTCACCTGCCTGTCCGAATGCCTGCACCTGTTTGGAAAACACGTCGTTATAGCTGTAATCATTGGCGACCGCAGTCAAAATTGACGTATCGGTTGCCAATGACATCGCTGGTAACGGCAGGCGTTCGCGTTCGAAACGACCTACTAGTTCCGCTGCAAAATGCTGACAGTCAGCAGCCGAGCCACCATTACCGCAAGACAGAATTTTGTTACCGTTGGAGAGCGCCGTGAACATGATGTCGACGGCTTGTGCAATCGGGCCAGCGAGCTGTTCAGCCGCGCGCGTTTTGAGTTCGACACTTTCGCGAAAGTGCGTAAGAATTTGGAGGTTCGTCATAATTGAAGCGACAGGCAGAATCAGGTCGCGCAGAAGTAAAGCACTGATTATAAATCACTAAATTCACCAGGCTGCTTCAATTACATTTTTTAACCATTTGATGGTGGTCTCATCAATGGTGACGACATCAAAGCGGCACGGCGGCGAGTTGTCATAGCGTTGCAGATAGACCTGCGCCACTTTGATCAGCCGCTTCTGCTTTGCCGCATCGATCGAATCCACCGCTTCGCCAAAACGCCCTTTGCTGCGCCTGCGCACTTCCACAAAAACCAGCGTGCCGTGGTCTTGCATAATCAGATCGATCTCGCCGAACGGGCGTCTGAAATTGCTCTCGATGTGGATTAACCCCATGGAAAGCAAATAGTGCAGCGCCACTGCCTCGCCTTCCTGACCCAATTTCTGGGTGTCTTTGTCCGGCTTTTTCCACCATTGCATAGCGTTCAGCCCACGATGTCTCAAAAGTGGACTACTTTAACTGATCTTGTTGCGAATTTAAAAAGAATTTCCGTGCGAATTCGTCAATTGTTGAAAATTTACGACGGCCTGTACTTCAAACTGGAAAAATCAGACTGACCGATAATCCCCCACCAACCCGATTCGCCAGCACGATACGTCCCCCATGCGCTTCGATAATTTCGCGGGCCAGTGCCAGGCCGAGACCAGTCCCCGTGCGCTTGGTGGAGTAAAAGGGAATCAGCGCGTGCGTCATTACTGCTTCGCTCATACCACTGCCGCGATCCATGACTTCGACCCGAAAGCAATCCTGTATTAGCCGCACCGTCATGCTGACTTCGTTGTCCGCGCCATCCGCACTCGCCTCGTGTGCGTTTTTTAGCAGGTTCAGTAACGCCTGCTGCATTTGCGCTGGATCGATTCTCGCGGGTTTTTCTGGCAGCGCCCCAATCAACGCAAAGCTGGTTTGCCCCTGTAACGTTTGGATCATTTCTGCCCAATCCACCGGCTCCAGACGCGGCGTCGGCAACTTGGCAAAGCTGGCGTAGCTTTCGATGAAGGTCTGCAAATGGCTACTGCTTGCGCCTATCGTGTTCAAAATATCCGGCAAGCGTTCCAGCTGATTTCTCTGCACCAGCTCACGCGCGGAATTCGCCAGCGACGATATCGGTGCCAGCGAATTATTTAGTTCATGACTGATCACGCGGATCACTTTTTTCCAGGTCTTCACATCCTGGCGGCGTAATTCATTCGTCAACTGACGCAGTAAAAATAATTCGTGGCGGCGCCCGTTCAAGGTAAACATGCGGCGCGCCAAATAGTAGACATCCTCTTCGTCGTCATCCGATTCATGGACGCTGAATAATCCATCGCCACCGCGCTGTATCGCTTCAATCAATGACGCATTGGCTTGCTGCACAATACGCTCGAACGGATTGCCTTCAAGTCTTTTGCCGTTATTCAGCAATTTTTGCGCGGCGCTATTCGCGTACACAATCGGCCCGTTATCGCACACCAACACCATCGCCACCGGCGTGTGCTGCACCATATTGTCGAGCAGGAGTTCGCGCTGTGCCAGGTCCAGACGTTGATGGCGCAACACGTCGCCAAGTGCATTGTGTGACGCCACTAATTCACCGAGTTCGTCGGCTCGTGGCCAGGCCAGATTGAACGAGTAATCGCCGTCCTTATAGCTGACCACGACACCATTTATTGCGCGTAGCAAGGATAGAAACGGTTGCATCCGATAGAATATCAGCACGATGGTGCCAGGTGCGACCAGTAACGCAGTCACGATCAGACTGGTCTCAACCGAGAAAAAATAATGCAGACCGCAGTACGTTGCCACTGCAAAAATCTGCAGCAACAATGCAAATAAGATCGTGCGGGTTGCAAGTGAAATCGACTTCTTCATCAGCTGCGGCTAATGCCCAGGCGTTCCATTCGACGGTACAGCGCCTGGCGGCTCAGTCCGAGTTCGGTGGCTGCTGCCGACACCACACCGTTGGCTTTTTTTAGCGCAGTTTCGAGCGCGGATTTATCAAGATCAGCGTCTTCATTGCTCATCACAGCCTGCGGTAATCCAAGATCCTGCGCCGTGATTTCTGATGAACTGCTGAGCAGGCAGGCCCGGGTGATTTTATTTTTCAGTTCGCGTACATTACCAGGCCAGCTGTATTGCTTCAGCGCTGCTCTTGCCAGCGGATGCAGCTGTTTACCATCTTGCAAAAAATGTTCTGCCAGAGGCAGAACGTCGTCAGGCCGCTCGCACAATGCTGGTAGTTTGAGTTCGATCAGATTCAGTCGATACAGCAAGTCTTCCCGGAAGCTGCCGGTTTTGATCATGCCAGTCAGATCGGCATTGGTTGCACTGATTACCCGCACGTTGACCTGGCGTTCTTTATTGGAACCCAGCCGCTCGAATTTTCCCGTTTCCAGAACACGCAGCAATTTCATTTGCCCCGTCAACGGGAGATTGCCGATTTCATCCAGGAATAACGTGCCACCATCGGCCGCTTCAAACTTACCTTCGCGCGATTTGTTTGCCCCGGTATAAGCACCTGCGTCTGCACCGAACAATTCAGCTTCAATCAGCTCAGCCGGAATCGCGCCGCAATTCAGCACCACAAATGGTCCGTCTTTTACGTGTGAATTCGCCTGAATAATGGCAGCGATACGCTCTTTGCCAGCACCATTCGGTCCGGTGATTAAGACCGGCACATTGGCTCGCGCAACCTGACAGGCAGTGTTGAGTACCATCTCGGTGGCGCTGTCCTGCCAGATGAACTGGCACAGATCGAAATTGGTTTCGAGCGCACGCTTTTGCTTACGCTCGCGCTGGGTTTTCTGACGCAGTACCCGATTTGCTTCACCCAATTCCAGTAAATTTCGCACCGTGGTGATCAGGCGTTGATCGTCCCACGGTTTGGCCATGTAATCAGCGGCACCCGCTTTGATTAATCCGACCGCTGAATTCAGATGCGTCCAGGCAGTGAGAAGAATGACTGGCAAATCGGGATAGGTGGCACGGATTGTTGTAAACAACTGCTCGCCTTCTTCACCCGAAGTCGTGTCGGCGGAGAAGTTCATGTCCTGAATGACCAGGTCGACCTGATGCGATTTAAGTAGCGCCAATCCCTGTTCTGGCGTGGACGCTTTTAGCGTGCTGATATCGTGAATGGACAGCAGCACGTCGAGCGCAACCGCTACGGATTCATTGTCGTCAATAATCAGAATATTTGGCATCAGCGGAGAATAGTTCGAAGGGGTAATTGCCAAAGGCGTTTTACACCAGATGATTCTGGATCAATTTAAAACGCATGCGGTGTAATACGCCTTCGGCTATTACCCCCTACACATTGTAAGGATCAGGCAGCATAGCCTTAAGTACCGCGCGTGGCAACAGCGGGCGAAATACTCGCCGCACGCCACGAAGGCGCGTAGGCGGCACCCAATCCCAACATCACGAACGCCAAAGCGCCCAGGAAAATATACTCCGCTGGTAGTTTGGTCAGTTCCAACTGGCTAACCAAAAACTGATTCAGACCAACCGCCAACAACGCGCCACTAACCACGCCGGCACAACTGATGATCAGGTTTTCGGTGATGAAGTAACGGAGAATATCGATTCTCCTTGCACCCAGAGCGCGCCGCACGCCGATCTGCTTTCTGCGCTGACTTACCCACAAGCTAGTCATGCCGACGATGCCGCTCGCAGTAATGATCACCAGCAGGACGCTAACGATAATCAACATCCATGCCATCGTCATCTCGGTGCCGTAACGCTGTTTCCGGTCACCGGACACGGTATGGTTTTTGATCCGCAGCGGCATCCCGTCTGCCTTGCGCAGTGCGGACTCGACATCGGCCATGGCGCGATCACGCTGCCCAGGTTCGGCGCGCACCACGAACGTTGGCGTGTTGCTGACTTTGCGCAACGGGACCAATGTACTGAATTCACCTCTTTCGCCTGATGCAGCATCGGGACTTTGCAGCCGTTCTACGACGCCCACAATTTCAGCAATTTTGGTTTCGGCCCCTTCACCCCAATAAAAATGCTTGCCAACGAAGTTGGTTTGTCCTGGGAACAAGCGTTGGCCCAGCGCGACCGAGATGATTGCGTGAGATGGTTCCAGAGTCACACCATCAGGGTTTTGCTGCTCAACATCGGCCTCGGTGAAATCACGGCCGGCAATTAAATTCAGTCCAAATGTTTTGATCAACGAATGCGATGACTGATAAACCGTGGTACCCGCACTCGATTTCGTTTGCGTAGGATCGACGCGAATTGAATCAATCAACCCGGACTGACTCATCGGCATTTCATTGACCTCCGTTGCGCTCAATACGCCCGGAACGGCCAGGATAGTTTGCTCGAAGCGGGCTTGCTGGTCTAATTTTTCCTGCGTGCTCAAGTCACGATTTGAACCGACGTCTATGTAAAAAACATCTTGTTCATTGGGGAGTCCTGATGGACGTGACGCGGTCTCCAGTCGCAATTCAATGATATAGAGCGCGTTGGTCAGAATGGCCAGGCTGAGTGCGATTTGAATCGCCACCAGAACCGGTGCAACTTTATTGCGCAGCAGCGCTGAGAAAATGGGACGAAATTCCATGATAGTCCTTAACTTATTGGGATTTCAGCTGGATCGCTGGTGTCACCTGACAGGCACGCCAGGTAGGTAAAAGTCCTGCCAGAACGCTGGCGCAAATCGAAATAACAAACGTCACGATCAGCATCTCACCATCCATATGAGCAATGACAGCCATCTGTTTCGTTTGCAGCGAGATCACCCACAAACAGGCACAACTCAGCAGCAAACCGACGATGCCACCGACCACGCCCAATACCGCCGCTTCAGTAATAAATTGTTTGAAGATTTCCGCCTGTGATGCGCCCAACGCACGGCGTACACCAACTTCCGGTGCACGCGAGGAAAATTTCGCCAGCAGCAGGCCGATCGTATTCACCAGACACAGCGCCAGAAATCCAAATGCCAACCAGGTCGATATTTTATTGTCGTTACCAACGATCTGAAGATATTCCATCCAATCGTTCACATCTAACAGTTCATTTTTTTCATGGCGCGGAATGCGACCTAGTTTGCGTTGTTCGTTGACGTAAGCATCGAGCTGTTCTTTGATCTGCGGTATTTGTGCGGTCGAACTTGCCTCGATCCAGAATTGCAGCCACACGCATTCGGAATCCATTAACCCCTCAACGCCAGGTTTGGGCGTCGCATAGCTACACCATACATCGCCAGTCGCACCCAACTTCAGTGCTATTGCGGTGGCAAACGGCACATAGAAATCATCTTCGCCCACAAAATGGTCGCCACCTTGAACCAGATTCGGATAGTGTGGCAACGGATTCCAATTGGCGAGTACGCCGATCACCTGATAGTCATCGTTCCCCATGCGCAGAGTCTGACCGACAGGATTGGCTTGACCAAAATATTTTTCGCTGGCGGGGCTACTCAATACCAGCACCTTGGCCGTTTTATTTTCATCGTCCACGCTCCAGGCCGAACCATATTTAAACGGTACGTCAAACATCTTGAAGTAACTGGCGGTGGTGGCGATGCCAGCCGCATTCACCAAACCCAGACTTGGGTCAGATGATTGGGTATACGTGCGTATGCTATATATCGCTGTACGATCTGCACCGATATTCATATTCATCATATTTTTTGTATCGGTGTAATTCATTAACTGGCGTTCGGTACGTTCACCCGGCACATAGCCACTCAACGATGCACTGTCGATGATCGGCACCAGCAAGCGCGCGCTTTTTTCCGGTATCGGGTCGTTCGACATGACGTGCAATATCGTCAACGTCGACATGCTCGCGGCAACACCAACGGCCAGGGTAATTACCATCAACGCGGTCAATATCGGATTGCGGCGCAGATTGCGTATACCTAATTTCAAATAGTAGTTGAACATGCTGTGCTCCTATGCCGCAACTAGCGACGATGTGACGCGCACCAGATCGCTGACCTGGCCGTCAATAATATGCACATTGCGCTGCGATCGGAGCGCCAGTTCGGGATCATGCGTCACCATCAGGATGGTTGTGCCCTTGCTGTTAATATCCTCCAGCAATTCCATCACGCTACGTGCCATTTGGGTATCGAGGTTACCGGTTGGTTCATCGGCCAGTAGCAGGCGCGGCGATCCGGCCAGTGCGCGCGCAATTGCCACGCGCTGCTGCTGACCGCCCGACAATTCGGCTGGATAATGCTTCATGCGCGACGCCAGGCCAACCTGCTCGAGGGCATGTTCAATTCGATCTTTGCGCTCTTTACTGTTGTAGCCACGATAGCGCAACGGTACATCCACGTTGTCGAATAAATTCAAATCGGGGATCAGGTTGAAACCCTGAAAAATAAATCCCAGCTTTTCGTTACGCAGTTTGGAACGCGCGTTGTCGTCCAGGTTTTTTACATCCACGCCATCCAAAAAATACTCACCGCTGGTGAATACTTCCAGCAATCCGGCGATATTCAGAAAACTGGTTTTTCCTGAACCGGAAGGCCCGGTCACAGTGACGAACTCACCTTCCTTGACATGGATTTCAAACCCGCGCAACGCGTGCGTTTCGATCATGTGGGTGCGATACACTTTGCTGAGATTGTTCATTGTTAACATGGGATGTCCTTAAAATTAGTTATTAATTGAAATACGTTCTGCATTATTAAACGCGTCGGACCCGGTGACGACTACCTGATCCCCGTCTTTTAAACCTTCTAAAATCTGCACCGATGTCACGCTGCTCGCACCGATTTTAATTGGGCGCTTTTCAGCAACACCGTTGTTCATGACATAAGCGAAGCGACCGCCTAATTGTTCCAGGAACGGTCCGCGCTGCACCATCATGACGTTAGGTTTTTCTTCGATCAGCAGTCGGGCTGTGACTCGCTGACTCTGGCGTAGTCCGCCAGGTTGATTACCATCAAAACGCACCCGCGCCATGATCTGACTGTTGACGACTTCAGGCGAGATGGAGGACAGCGTGCCCATCACTTTATTGCCGCCGATATCAATTTCCGCATGCACGCCGATACCGAGATCCGAAACATACGATTCGGGGATCTCAACTTCCACTTCGAGTTGCGACAGATCGACCAGGGTCATCACAGCGGTATTGGCGGGAACTACCGTGCGATTCGATACCGACAACATGCCAATGAATCCATTCACGGGCGCGCGCAATTGCAGCGCGTCGACGCGGCGTTGTGCGTAACCCAGGGCGATTTTTTGCCGCTCCATCTGACTGATTTTTGTTTTCAGTTCGAGGTCTACGTCTTCTTTTTCCAGCATCGTTGCCGCTTGCGCGTGTTTGCTTTTGATCTCGGCGCTCTTTAACGTATCTTGCGCTTTCAGGAAATCATTTTTAGAAACGACGCCGATCACACCGGCATGTTCGATGCGGTCGTAGGCGCGTTGTGCGGCGATACGATCAATCTCAGCCTGGTCGGCATCGCGCTGCGCCAATAACTTTTGTTTGTCCGCCAAAATGCGTTGGCGTGCGACTTCGTCCTGCAACTGCTCAAAGGTGGATTGTTCGCGTTTCAGGGCTTCGGAAATATCCGGCGCGTCCAACTCTGCCAGCACATCGCCCATCTTGACGTTGTCGCCCGCTTTCACTTTCAGCGTGACGGTGCCTGCTGCACTGGAATACAAAGTAGGGCTGACGGCAGCAATGATTTTTCCGTTCACTGACGCGTCGCGCACCAGCGTACCGTGGGTAACCGTCGCAATGCGCAAACGCGAACTATTCACCGACTGCGAGGTGCCGCGCCAGGCGGTGAGTAGCAATACGGCCGCTACGATGCCAACCAGCGCGCCGCCGCCCCACAACCCGATCCGTTTGGGTTGCTGCCATTTTGGCGCGCTGATGAGATTGTCCTGAGAAGAGGTGTCGCGAATCATGGCATGGGTTCCGTAATAAGATGAACAGTCTTATGCACGTTCCATGCCACTAGCTAACACATTGATTTTTATGGAAATTAAATTTTTAATTTACTGTACGCGGCTGTCCGTCGTGGTGTCCGCGTGTTAACGTGTCCGGCAAATTTCAACCCAGCAAAAATCGAACGAACGCCATCCAGAACGGCGGCTGCGCCAGGAATAAATACATCGCAATGGCATGCCCCGCAATCGCGGCAGGTAAGGCGTAGCGATACACGATGTGAACGGATTTATTGACGATCAGATCGCGCAGCACACCGAGTACCAGCAAGCCATCTGCAAAAATGTAGAAACACGACTCGGGAACGATCGACGCAGGAAAGCGGGCAAACGCCGCACCGGTCAGTGCGCACATGGCGACCAACATTAAACGTCGATGATATTCAGGCCGCTTGCGCCAGCGTATCGCCAGGCTGAACGCAATGGTAAAGCCGATCATGTCATCGAACGGCAGACTGATGAAGGCGTCTTCCACATCGCCGATATGATTGAAGATAGCGGTACCAACTCCAACTACCGGCACCAACGCGCCGACCACAGCGGCAAATTTTCCGATGCGACGATGTAGCGCGACCTGAGCCGCCGCGACCAGGCAGTTCTGAACCAGGTACAGTACGGCCCAAGTTGAAAAAACCAGGGCGTGTATGTAAACAATGGGAAGGACCGGCGTTGGGGAATGGAGCAAATTTCGGTCTATCGTCCGACTGAATCCAAAAACAATGATAGCCGTGATCAGCACGGCCATTGCAAAATAAAAGCGCTTGCTGAGCAGTTCCTTAATTATGTTGGTCTTGAAACCGCCAGCTCCCGTCACATCTGCCATGTTGTTTCCCCTGATTGAATCGATCGGATAGAAAATCTGGAATCATAGCGATGGCAACAAACTATCGGTCCTGAATTGTGACCAGCCGTGGTGATAACGCGGCAAACGCATGTTTTTCAACGGTGAACAGATCAGGACGATTTTTCTTGTGCGTAGATGCGCTTAATTTCGAGTGCCCTTTTAAGGCTGGCTACATCATGCGTCCAGACCGGCAGTACCAGCGAGATGAGCACACCTTCCATCTCAGAGATCACTCCAATCGCCAAAGAAATCCAGAGCAACGGCCCGGCATAGTCGAACATCATGATTGCGGAGACCGCGATGACGATTGAAAATCCAAATAATTTGGCGCTGAGCGCGTGGTAACTGGCACCGCGCCCGAATCGCCACCAGTCCAGCGGATAACGCAAACATTCCAGCGCTATGACGGCGCAGATACCCCAGATATGGGTCATTACGATGTCGTGATGCGAAAGCCAGAGGCTGATCGCAATCGCGATGACATACACGGTGTCGGCGATGCTGTCGGCCTGGCGCAAACCTGCCGTTGCGGTATTCCAGCGACGCGCTAATTTTCCGTCGAACCAATCGGATAGCACGGCAACAATAAACTGCGTCATCCATAGTGACGCAGGCAATTGCGCGTAACTAATCCAGATTGCCACTGGTGCCAACGCGACGCGCGTTAACACCAGAAGCCACGGAATAAGGCGTTTCATCGGGAATTGTTTATTGAACGTTCAAAGCAACTTGGTCATAAAAACGCTGTTGACGTCTTCAACGTAGCCTTCAAATGGACCGCAAAAAGTGAAACCCACGCTTTCATATAAACGATGCGCCGGATTAAACGCCTGGGCCGATCCGGTTTCCAGGCTCAATCGTTGGTAGCCGCGCGACTGCGCCGTGGCGATGATGTGCGCAAGGATGGCGCGACCGGCACCCTTGCGCCGCAACGCGTTTGGGGTGCGCATGGATTTGACTTCGGCGTGCGTCTTGTCCAGCTCTTTTAATGCACCGCAGCCCAGTAGAACGGAGTCCTCCCACGCTGACCAGAAAGTAATTTCCGGCACCTTGAGTTCTTCAAGGTCCAACGCGTGCACGCTTTCCGGCGGCGATAATTCGTACATACTTTGCAGGTGTTCATTCAACAAAGCGTGGATGGCGGGATGGGATAAATCATCAACGACTATTTTCATTTTTCTGATTGTGCTTTCAAATTAATTAAACCTGTTTCGAAATCCTTCCCAACCATACCGTCCATGTCCATAAAGACGCGCATGACTTTAGCCACAAATGGGCTCGATCCCTTCATCACCCAGATTACTTTCGTTCCGTTCCCTTCAGGTTGCAGCGTAAACTCAACCTGGTTAGTGATCTGAAACGGCTTTAGAAATTCCAGATCCAATGCGACTTTGCTTGACGGCGTAGAAGTCGTTATGGTCATCCGCCCTTGCCCAACTTCGCTATTACCGTCCCAACCGTATACTGCGCCGACGCCAGATGCAGGTCCGCTAAAACTTCTTTTCATAGTCGGATCTTTTTTCTCCCATGGAGACCAGCTTTGCCATTTATTGAAGTCATTTAAAAACGGGAATATTTTTTCCGGCGTAGCCTGAATAACGGCGGAGCGTTGTACCTGGAAGGTGTCTGGCTGAGCAGCGGCGTAAATCAGAACAGCTGCGATAACTGCGATAACGACAAGGAGTATAACTTTGAACATAATCATTGCCTTTCGTTTGTCTTGATTCGGAAGGAGAATGTAGCACGTTGTACTACTTTCTCCTTCCGTTGTCATACCTGAGAACGAAAAAAATGCCCCAAAACAAAGAGGCATTATCAAGAGAGGAACCGATGGGACTACATAATCGTGATTTTGACTGGACGATCTTTGGTGTCCTTGGTGTGCACGCTATCGGCGGCGGGTACTTTGGAGACCGTGTTAATTTTTCTGATTGGATCATTAGAAAATTTGGTTGGTGGTACGACCTTAGTCGCGCCGGGTGACACGTCTTTGGTGGCGTTCGCGCCAGACGGGTCTTGCATAATCTGAATTTCAGACACGCCGAGCCAGCCCCATAACCAGAGCCCGGTATTTGCCTGGGATTGCTGGCACCAAAGGGCAATGGCCAGTATCGCTGCTGCATTCAAACAGCGCATTGTGAGCTTGTTCCGGTATTGTTGCGTCGGATTTGAGTTGCGCATAATCTTCCCCACTTTGTGATGATTGCACTATCTTCAGCACAATCTATGCCAAAATTAAGTCATTGATTTTTATATGTTTATTTTTAATGCATCTGTCCGGACTGTCCGAACCCGGTGTCTGAATGTCCAGGTTGTCCGGCTTAGGCAGCCAGAACAAAGCGCTTGTTCTGGCTGGCGGGGAATATGACCAGGGGAAATAAAAATAGTTCAATGTGGCAATATTTACATGCTTTAATTAAAATATTGCCACGCTCGACGCCTGTTCGGCCTGTACTCAATAACCTTCTGCCAAACCCGTGTTGCGGCGTGGATCGTTGGCACCGTAGAGCTTGTTTTTTCCAACTGGAGTGCCATTCAAGGTCGGAGCACCAACGAGGATGGCTTCGATATGATTGGCTGGACTCGATGCTTTGAAGTGATGACCCATCCCGACCAGGATTGCCTCGGTATCTGGGCTTAGCGCAAAGGGTTCGAGGTAAGTCACATCCGGCATCCATTGCATATGAAAGCGCGTGGCATCGACGGCTTCCTGTACATCCATGCCGTAATCCACCACGTTGATCAATGTGTGGAAAACGGTAGTCGGAATCCGGCTGCCCCCTGGTGTGCCGAGCACCATCAGCAATTTACCGTCGCGCATGACGATGGTCGGCGTCATCGAACTGAGTGGCCGTTTGCCAGGCGCAATCGCGTTTGCTGCGCCCTGCACTAACTCAAACATATTGGGCGCGCCGACCTTGGAAGTGAAGTCATCCATTTCGTCGTTCAGCAATACACCGGTTGAGCCTGCGGTGACTTGTGCGCCAAACCAGTTATTTAATGTGTAGGTGACTGAGGCCGCGTTGCCGTCTTTATCGACGATAGAATAATGCGTGGTGTTGGTCCCTTCATGCGCCACCGTGCCGGGATGGAGTTCACTGGAAACAGCAGCTTTGGTCATGCTGATGCTATTGCGTACGGAAGTTGCATAATCGCGGTCCAGTAAATGGGCGACAGGATTTTGAATAAAGTCCGGATCGCCGAGTAGGTTGTTCCGGTCCAGGTAAGCGCGGCGCATCGCTTCGATCTGCACGTGCACGCCTTTGGCAGATCGGAATCCCCAGTCATGCAACGGATAGCCTTCCAAAATATTCAGCATCTCGCACAGCACAACGCCTCCCGAACTTGGCGGCGGCGCAGAGATAATTTGCAGACCGCGATAATTGCACTCGATTGGTTTCAGTTCGCGCGCCGTGTATTGATCCAGATCAGCCTGGGTGATGAGACCTTTGCCCGCTTTGCTGGACGCCACAATCGCGCTCGCGACCGGGCCTTTATAAAATCCATCCGCACCGTGTTCGCTGATGGCGGTCAGCGTGTTGGCCAAGTCCTTTTGCACGAGCGTCTGGCCGACCTGGTATGGTTCTCCGTGATTTAAAAATATCTCGGCGCTGGCGCTATCTCTTCTAAATCCTGATACGCCCGCATTCAGCATATCGATATCGCCTTGCTGCAGCACATACCCCTGTCTAGCCAACTTGATTGCGGGAGCGATGACATCGCTGCGTTTCAGGGTGCCGTATTTTTTGAGCGCCAACTCCATGCCCGCCACTGTGCCAGGCACGGCGACGGCCAGGTGACCATGCTGACTCAATCCTGGAATCACATTTCCTTGCGCATCCAGGTACATATTTGCTGTGGCAGCCAGTGGTGCTTTTTCGCGGAAATCGACAAATGTCTTACGGCCGTCTGCCAGCGTGATTGTCATGAATCCACCTCCCCCCAGATTTCCTGCTGCTGGATACACCACAGCCAGCGCGTAAGCCACAGCTACTGCGGCATCGACTGCATTCCCACCTTTTTTCAGAACGTCGACACCGACATCTGAAGCCAGATGCTGTGCCGTGACCACCATGCCGTGTTCCGCTGCTACCGGAGCAACGGAGGCAGCTTGAACGCAGGTGGTGTTGAAAGTGAGGGACGCCAGGGAGAAAACGAGAAGACCAGCTTGCCGGGTGAAGGATGGGTTCATTGAGCGGCGACTTTCAGGTGAGTAGATGAATGAAGATGGTCGCTTATTCTAGCGCAGGATTAGGAAGACGGTTGTCTGCGGTTCAACCACATGGGTAACAGTTTCTTGATCTACGTACCGCCAAGGCAGGGGGCCAAGTTGCAGTTGCAACTGCAACTGCAACTGCAACTGCAACTAAAATTCTATGTCTGGATAATTTTTGTGCCCGAGAATTACATCTACGCTACACCCGCTCCATCTCATCAGCATCCAACGCAATAACATGCGTCTGCGGCCTACCCTGTTCGTCATGCCACTCTTTGCAAACAAACGGCTGACCAAGTTCATCGATGCCATAGATTTTAAAAAACTGACCAATCATCGAGAGAATCAATACCTGATCATCTTCATCAAAATGATCGAGAAATTCCTGACTGAGTTTGACGATGCGAACGATATCGCCGACAACAACTGGTTTGCCGTTTTTATCGACTAATTGGGGATCTTGCATGATTTGTGCCTTGAAATTGGATTCTGAAACTAATCCGACATTTTACAGGATCGGGGAGCTACACCTCATCAAACATCTGTTGAATCTCGTCAGAAATATCATCAGCTTCACCCTGACTAATCCCCAGATACTGACACACAGCAGCACCACCAATTTCCCATTCCGGCATAGCGGTCCGGGCGATGCCGTAATCGACCAACAGTGCCAACGCCACCAGATTTCGTACCACGTTGCCGGTATTCTGATCAGATAACGCATCGTAAAAATGATGCAGCAATATCGCATCAACAATTTCGTTAGGTAAGCCCCATGTGCGCGCCATCAATGAACCCAGCGACGCGTGATTGGTTTGGAAATGATGATCTTCGATCTGCGTGATTGGTGCCAAACCCGACCTCAGCTCACCGTCAACGATGGCCTGATAATTCGGAAATTTAATCATCAGTAACGGCACACCAATGTTGCTGAACAAGCCGAAAATATGCGCAACGTCGCTGCGACAGAGCGTCATCTTTTTTGCGTAATGACTCATCGCCTGAGCACGCTTGGTGGAACTATCCCAGAACTGCGTGAGCGACATGCCTTCAATTTTAATCGACTCGCGCGCTAACAAACCCGTCAAAAGCAAGGTGCATTGATCCACACCCAATCGCATCACCGCCTGCTCAACCGATTTCGCTTTTAACTTCATCCCGACAAAGGATGAATTGGCCAGTTTCAGCAACGCTCCTGCCATCGCGACATCCTGACCAACGATGCTCGCTAATTTTTGGGGTGACGGTTCAGCACAAGCCAATTCCTGCTGTACTTCACTTAACAAACTGGGGCGAGGTGGGATTCGGATGGTGCCCAGCATCTTGCCTATCGATTGCTCATTCAATACAGGAGGAGCGGCAAGGGCCGGGAGTTTGTTCATTGGAGATAAATTGATCATTTGGCATGTTGAAATGATCAACATTATCGCCATAAGGTTACGCTGATTAAATCACGCAGCACCGCACGCCTCGAATCGGGATTTACTCGGCGTGACCTTGAGTATAGGTGTTTTGGCCTGGATTTCCAGAACCGGAACGCAGGTATTTATGTGATATCCGGAAGGGTAGTCAGGTGCGAATTAAGTATTTGATACGCCATCCACAACGCGACGATGCCATAAAATAAACGCGGCACCCATTCAGCCAATTGCACTTGAAATCGCGATAGCGCTTCTGATTCGCCATCTGCAAAACGCAGCAGCATTTCTGGTAGCGTGCCGCTGCCTTCACCTGTCTGTGCATAGCTATGCACTGGCTGCGCGCCATGGTAGTGCAACTTTGCTACCGCGTCGGCAAAGGTACTGCCATCTTGCATCATCGGCAGCAGCCGTTTGAAATCATCACGGATTACGCACAGCGTGACGGTTGCCACTGCCTTGGGTAAGGCATCAAACATCGGCAGGCCGGCCTCAGTCAAGAGCGCCAGGTTTTCGTAAAAGTCGCGCACATTTTTTCGCACGATCATTTTTCCGAACAGCGGTACACGCGTCAACAAAGCTGACAACCTGATTTGAATCGGCGAGGGATGATCTGTGAGCACGGTGAGTCGTCGCGCAACGTAGCGATAAATAAATACCCCGCCACCCAACACGATAAACGGACGCACGATCGACAGCAAATAGCCGCCCATGCTAATCGCACCCGACACCAACGCCGGTAACGGCTGCACTGCCAGGGCAATCAGCAATACCAACAGCGGCATGCTCAGTCTCGATTTCAGCAACGACGCCTGGCGCGCCTTATGCGCATAGCGTGACGCCAGACGCCGATAGGTAACTTCCGGACTCCCTGCCTGGAACGCTGCATGCAAAATACTGGTTTCAAGCTCGGAAAATAATCCCGATTTCGATCCGGCAGAAGGCACGTCCACGCCCTTGCCCAGCATGCGACGAAATGCATTCGCCCGGTCTTGTAGTGCCCCCGGCAGTTTTAATAACGCAAATGCCTTGTCGGCTGGCAGGCCCGCGCGCTCAATCGCACAGAGCTGCTGGAACATGTCCGCACGCACCTGATCAGCTAATGGCGAAAAAGTCTTCACAGTGTCGTTACTGTGTTTGCACGCCGTACTTGGCGCGGTAGGCTTTTACTGCTTCCGTATATTGCGCCAACTGACTTGCCTGGCCGCTCGACAAATAGTCAAACAGGTCAGCGAGATTGGCGATGCAGATTACCGGCATATCGTAGGTGGTGATAATTTCCTGCACTGCCGAATGCACGGTCAACGCATCGTCTTTGCCGGACCGCTCCATTCTATCCAGCGCGATCAAAACCGCGGCCGGTGTCGCTCCGGCCAGCCGGATCATGTCTACCGATTCGCGTACCGAGGTACCGGCGGAAATGACGTCATCGATAATCACAACCTGGCCCGCCAGTTTCGCACCGACGATCATGCCTCCTTCACCATGATCTTTGGCTTCTTTACGGTTGTAGGCAAATGGCACGTTGCGTCCCATGCCGGCCAGTGCCACCGCGGTTGCCGAAGCCAGCGTGATGCCCTTGTAGGCCGGGCCGAATAGCATATCGAACTCAACGCCAGAATCTAACAAAGTCTGCGCATAAAACTGCGCGAGCTTGCCCAGAATGGCGCCTTCATTGAATAAACCTGCGTTAAAAAAATACGGTGAATGTCGTCCCGCTTTGGTCACAAATTCGCCGAACGACAGTACGCCGGCCTGGACAGAAAATGCGATGAATTCTTGACGGAGATTTTTCATAGAAGTGAGAGGGAATTTGATGAGGAATCCGGGCATTATAATGTATGCTTGCAGCCTCGCCCGATCATTTCCCTTCATCATAATTGACAAAAACTTATGACTAAAATCGTCTCCGCCAATCTGAACGGTGTCCGTTCCGCTGCAAAAAAAGGATTTTTTGAGTGGATGATTGACGATTCCGCGGACTTTGTCTGCGTCCAGGAATTGAAAGCGCAGCACGATGATATGCAGCCGGAATTTTTAGCGCCTAAGGGCTACCACGGCCATTTTCATTATGCGCAAAAAAAGGGCTACTCCGGGGTTGGCCTGTACAGCAAGAAAAAACCAGATGCGGTGCAAATTGGATTCGGCAATAAAGAATTCGACGACGAAGGTCGCTACGTGCGCTGTGATTTCGGCAAGCTCACCGTTATTTCACTGTACTGTCCGTCCGGCTCTTCCAGCGAAGAACGTCAGCTCGCTAAATTCAGATTCATGAAAGCCTTTATGCCGCATTTGCTGGAGCTGAAAGCGAGCGGTCAAGAACTGGTTATTTGCGGCGACTGGAATATCGCGCACAAAGAAATCGATTTAAAAAACTGGAAAGGTAATCTGAAAAATTCCGGTTTCCTGCCAGAAGAACGTGCGTGGCTCACGCAGTTGTTTGACGAAGTTGGCTACGTCGATGCGTTCCGTCGTGTCGATGACCGTGCTGAACAATACACATGGTGGAGCAATCGTGGTGAAGCGTATGCGAAGAATGTCGGGTGGCGTATTGATTACCACATCACGTCGCCAGGCATGGGGGCCAAAGCTAAGCGGGTGGCGATTTATAAAGATCAGCGTTTTTCAGATCATGCTCCGTTGACGATCGAATACGCAAAATAATTTGGTGTAAATTATTTTTTGCTGTCGCCGTTATCTTTGGATGCAGCCGGAGCACTGGCGGGTGCGGAATCTGCCAACAACGGTTTAACGTCCTGCATTTTATTTTCGCGCATGTAGTCGTTCATGTCGCGCCATCCGGCAAATACTGCTGCGCGCTCTGAATCCGGATTCAGCTTATAACAATCTTCCAGCGCCCTACCTGCCTGACGACAGGCGCTACCTGTCGCGCGCGCGTCGCCTTCTTTTGCAGTCGCCTCACGATCAGCATCTTTGTTTGCGTCGCCTTTATCGCATGCGGTAAGCATCGTGCAGCAGGCTAGCACTACCATGCAGACGAGTTGAGAAAAGTTGGTGAACTTCATAGGCGTCATCTTGTGATCGTTAAAAAATAATTTTGCCAACCTAATGCAGCTTAATCCGCGGATTTCTGACCCGGTTGATTGTCTCCGCCCATGTCGTCAACCACGTATGAAACCAGCCATTCACTGCAATCTGGTGATGCTTATGCAAGGACCAGTACATAAACTGGGCGATCGTCCCCTCTATAAAGACCGAACCGCTGGCCAGGGACCCCATCAGATTGCCAACCGTGCTGTAATCACCCAGAGAAACCAGGGATCCGTAATCCTTGTACACAAACTCGAGTAGCGGTTTGCCGTTGATCTGGCGGATTAACGATTTAGCCAGCAATTCCGCCTGCTGATGTGCCGCCTGCGCTCTCGGCGGCACCAGTGCCGGACTCTTACCCTGTGCAACTTGTTGCGCGCATGCAGAACAATCCCCTAAAGAAAAAATAGCAGGGTCGCGCGTGGTTTGCAAGGTTGGCATGACGACTAATTGATTGATTCGATTGGTTTCCAGTCCGTCGATGTCTTTTAAGAACTCCGGCGCTTTAATCCCCGCCGCCCAGACCACGATGCCGCTGGGGATAAATGTCCCGCTGGCCATACGCACGCCTTCTTTAGAGACTTCCACCACTTTTTCATTCACATTGATCTGCACGTCGATCTTACGCAGCTCGCGTTCGACGGCAATCGATACGCGTTCGGGCAGACCAGACAGCAAACGTTTAGCAGCATCCACGATGACAATTTTCAGTTCCTTCTCAGGATGAAAATTAACTAATCCATAACTGGATAAAATTTTGGTGGTCATGTGCAGTTCAGCGGCCAGCTCCACACCGGTGGCACCACCACCGATGATGGTGACAGTGAATCTACCTTCGCCAGGTCCCACGACTTTGGCCTGCGCGCGCAGACATTGATTGATCAGGCGTTGATGAAAACGCTCGGCGGTTTCTGGCGTATCGAGCATGATGCAATGTTCACGCGCACCCGGTGTGCCGAAATCGTTGGTCTGACTACCGAGTGCGATAACCAGCGTGTCGTATTGCAACGTTTTTCTGGGCAGCAGCTCCTCACCGTTTTCATCGAGTACCGGTGCCAGCAGCAATTGTTTGTCCTGCCGATTTAAGCCGTCCATCCGACCGCGCCGGAAATCGAAATGATGACTGCGCGCCAGCGCAAAGTATTCGCGCTGATCAGCGTGACTATCCAGCGTGCCGGCGGCTACCTGATGCAGCAGGGGTTTCCATAAATGCGTCGCTGCGGCATCGACCAGGGTGATAACTGCCTTGTTGGTTTTTCCCAATGATTTGCCAAGCCTGACGGCCAACTCCAACCCACCCGCTCCACCGCCTACGATGACGATATGCGGTAACGTCGCACGCACTTCAGGATTTTGCATAAATACGCTTTCTTATAAAGAAACCAGTTTGCAATCAGATTGCGCTTAAGGCCGAATTGAGCCATTGCGTAGGGGGTAATAGCCGAAGGCGTATTACACCGCATGTTTTCAAAAATGACTATCGCGTGATTTTAATATGCATACGGTGTAATACGCCTTCGGCTATTACCCCCTACGCATTTAACCAGGGCAGCCTTGATACGTTACGATAGAAACTGTTTGATGGTGTGTAGTGCTTCCTTGCTTTCCATGATTTTGTAATGATCGAAATCGAATTCTGCCACGGTAAGATTGGGCGCATTCTCGCGGATTGAATCGCGCTCGGTTGCTGGCACCACAAATCCATCGGCCACTGGTTTCAAGCAGCGAATCAACAGGGTCGGCATGATCAATTTTTTCCACAGCGGCACAAAATCCAGTTCGATTAAATCGTGCAGGTCTTCCAGACAAGCGGCTTTGTCGGAGGTCGGTCGCAATCCACCTGGAACTGGACCCAGCTCGTAACCATAGTAGTTATCCCAGAACGTACTCCACGGCGTGATGCTCCCGGACAGGCGGATCGCGTCAAGATAGTCGGACTGCCGTTGCACCACTATCTCCAGGCGATTCAAGCCTTGAATAATTTTTTCAGTGGTACTCGCATCCATTTTCCCAGCATGATCAATCAACACCAGGTTCTTGACACGCTGCGGCGCGAAATTGGCCGTGACGATGCCGATTAATGCACCCATCGACCAACCGATCAGATCAAACTGATCTGCCCCCAGCAATGTTGCGATTTCCAGTACATCGCGTGCATGGGCTTGCATGCCGTACGTTCCAGGCGCTGTGATTTCGCTCTGCCCGCGGCCGCGCAAATCAACTGCCACCAACTGCACATTGCGCTCAGCCAAGCCCGCTGCGATGTAATCAAAACTATGCAAATGCGCAGACAAACCGTGCAGCAAAATCACCAAAGGCGCTTCGGGGCTGCCGATCCGGCTGGCTCGCACGCGACCTGATGTGAGTTGGAGATCAAAGGTTGAATTATTCATGGTGACATTCCGGTTTTATGTGGTGCATTCCAGGGAGCGATTTTAAATAGCAACAACATCCCAGGCACGGTCAGCAATGAACAAAGAATGAAGAAATTAAACCAACCGGTTTGCTCGACAATAAAGCCTGTGGCCGAATTAAAAAAAGTACGTGGCACGACCGCCAGGCTGGTGAATAGAGCGAATTGTGTCGCGGCATAACGCGGGTCAGTCGTTGTGGCGATGTAGGCCGTAAATGCGGCACTTCCCAGCCCGGTAGCAAACCAGTCCACCGCCA
>Ga0206857_1046_pt1 | contig 28046 bp, 41 predicted proteins | sample Alteio_BWOrgCont_49_FD_152865 | JGI IMG/M metagenome (GOLD analysis project Ga0206857, IMG submission 152865) | Enriched cells from forest soil in Barre Woods Harvard Forest LTER site, Petersham, Massachusetts, United States -... | ecosystem: Environmental > Terrestrial > Soil > Temperate forest >...
CACCACACTTTCGGGTCCTGGTAAGGAGCGTCTTCATTCGCGAGGCGGCAAAGTGCGTTGAGAATGCCCTTTCGCAGTTCGCCCTGCGCACCGGGCAAGCGCTGGATGAGCCCGTTGACCACGGCCGGGTTGTAGATGCCATAAAGCGCCTTGAGCGCGCCGGGCTTCACCTTTTCGTCGGAGGAATCCAGCGCCGAGAGGCACACCTGGGAGGCGCCGAGCTCGCGCAACGCGCGGAAGGCCAGGTGCGCGATGATGGCATCGTCGTCCGCGACGAGCGGCAGGATCGCCTGCGCGGCGTCCACCTTGTGCAGCCGGCGCAAGGAGATGATGGCCGCTTCCCGATTGCGCGGATTCCTGTCGGTGAGATACGGCGTGAAAACGTCCGAAGGCACTTCTTCCGGCTTGTCCGCGTAATCGGCCAGAGCGCGCAGGACGAATTCGGCGAGCTCGGGTTTCTTCAGCAAGTCCAGCGGCGCGGCGGGGTCGACAGCGCCGATCTTGTGGTTGATCTGCGCGGCGGTGTAGAGCGTGGCGACGCGTTGGGCGATGGTCGGGTTCAGCTGTTTCTGGTTCTCCACCATCCCCAGCAGCGCCCCGATGTCCGAGGCCGACTTCATATCCTTCGCGCGCTGGACACATTCCCGCTGCGCTGCCTGCCGCAGCACGCTGCTGTCGGAGAGCAGGCCGTGGAGCAGTTGATCGTTGCCGCCGGTGAGATCAGGCACCTCGACCTTCGGCGCATCCCTCTTCACCACGCGCAGCACGTAGCCCGCGTAGGGGCCGTTGTAATTGAACGTCGCACCTTCCCAACTCGTGATGTAGAGCCGACCGCTCGCGTCCACGTCCATGTCGGTCGGGCGGGTGAGGCTGAGCCACTTCATTTGCGGAGTCGGTTTGCGCAGATAGGCGGGGCGGGGGTCGTTGGTCGCGGCGTTGGTGAGCCTGAAGCCCGCGCCGTTGGGCACGAGGTCGTTGTGATAGAAGATACCACCTACACCCCACTCGACTGTGAAGAGCCCCTTGGGCAGGTCGGGCTCATCGAGCCACAGCGAACCGCAGGGGGCGCCATCGCCAAAGTCGGCCATGGTCTCGATCATGTCTTCCTGGAAATTCTTGAAATACATGGGGTAGCCCATGTGCGCGCCGGGCGGATGGAAACTCACGCGATCATTCCAGCTGCCGCCGTCGTTGGTGTTGTCGCGAGTGAAGATGTCGAGCGTGGGCGAGACGGCCACGTCATAGATATTGCGTGTGCCTTCCACCACGAGTTCGAGGCCCGTGCCATCCGGGCGGATGCGGACTACGCCGCCGCCGCGGTGCGTCAGTGTCCGGCCATCCTTGCCCTTCGCATTGATGCAACCGTAATCGCCCATTGCGATGTAGATGAAGCCGTCGATGGCGAGGCGGCAGCCATTGGTCGTGTGATCGGCGCCGCGGAAACCGAGGTCGAAGCCGAGCCCGGTGAGGATGTCTTCCTGGCGGGTGGCCACGCCGGCGCCGGTGTCGTCGTAGTAGGCGGTGAGATTCGGCGGGTGCATCACATAGAGCACGCCGGGGCCGTTGCCCTTCGGTCCATCCCAGATCACGCCGCGCGGGCTCTCGACCTCGCAGAAGGTCTTGAATTCATCGGCATGCCCGTTGCCCTTGGTGTCGCGAATTCGTAGCACCTTACCGCGTGCATGGCCAGGCTGATTGCGGTCGCGACCGAGCGAGCCGTTTTCATCGATGGCGAGGAAGATCGTGCCGTCCACCGCGGCGCTGACGGAGGTGGGGTAACCGGCCTGCGGCGGCTTGGCAAAGACAGTGGCCTCGTAGCCTTCGGGGAGCTTGACTGTCTTGAGAATGTCCTCCTCGCTACGCTCTGCTGACTTGCCCTTGCCTTGCGCAAAGGCCGGCGCCATCGCAATGGTTGCGGCGATGAGGAACAGGAGGAATTGGAAGTGGCTCAGGTAAAAATGCAGGGAGCTGAGATGAGCCTCAACCAATGTGCAAGTGCGAGAATCTCTTAGGGAAACGATGCGTCTCCGTCGTGGATCGCCGAAAAGCGTGCCGCCGCCGCGGCTGAACGCCTCGGGGAGGATGAGAAAGAATGTATTGTTCATTGTGTGTTGAGCGGGGCGCAAAATCGTTGCGTCGTTTCGTTGACCGAGACTTCTTTCAGACGAGAAGGGGAACTCTCTTGAAGCGGCGATTGACGCGAATTCTGGACCACCGGAGTCTTCTTCAGTTCGTCTACGGAAGAGAGAGTCGATCATCGGTAAGTCAACTAGGCAGTTGCGGTGCATGTGTCGATCGCGGTTACTCGCAAGCAGTGTGCCTATAGGACTAGATCAAACGTCACCGCGGCGCCAGTTTCACCAGCCGGCAGATAGCCTGAGGCTTGCCGAACCAACTCCCATGATTGGAGGGCAAGCGATCAACGATTCGCACGTTGAGCACGCTTGGTTAAGCGTCGCCTCTTTCGGGGGATGATGCTGGGAGATTCTGGCGAGAATAACGTGAGAGTTTGAGATATTCCATTTCTATCCACGCGATACCACGTTGTATGACGCAAAAATGTCTGATCTGGATGGATTCGACGGTGCATAGGTAAGTAGTCTCTCGGAGAAGGGACCGAGTGGGCGGCGCAGGAATTTAAGGCGTGAAAGAAGTCACCAAACCCTCGGTATTGGTGCTGTTGGGCGGCGTGACCGTTCCTGTAGTGCAGCGAGCATTAGGGACGGGTGTCAAACGGGTCAGCTTGCGTGTTGAATGTGTCGTTCGCTTCTTCGATAGGAAAAGTTTTTCGTCATAATGCGGGTGGGCCGTGGAAACCCATTGACAAATCGCGAAATGGCACTTGCTCGATACCATCCGGCTTCCTCCCCTTTGCTATGGGCAACGCAGCGCTTTCGGCGCGTCTAGGTCGGAGTGAGCTGCAATCCTTTTCGCAGCTTTGGCGGCACTACAAAATCAGCTGACTACAGATCACCACAAAACCAAAACCAAAAACAAATAACCTCACGTCAAATCATGAAATACATCACCTCATTCCTCACCGTCCTCGCGATTGGAAGCGTTCTTGCTTTAGCGGACGACAAGCCGGAGGCCCCCGCTGGCGGAGAAAGCAAGCCCGCCGCCCCTGCCGCTGATAACGGCGCCAAGCCGAAGCGCGACCCGGCTGATCTGTTCAAGAAGCTCGATACGAATGGTGACGGCAAGATCAGCCTCGACGAATTCCTGGCTGGCCCGATGGGCAAGAAAGACCCGGAAAAAGCCAAGGAGATCTTCAAGAAGAAGGACAAGGACGGCGATGGCTTTCTTACGCTGGAGGAATTCTCCGCGCACGGTGAGAAGAAGGCCAAATAAGCGCCCCCGCGGTTTAATCCGCGACTTTCCAGTGCCGCACCTATTCATCGGGTGCGGCACTTTTGTTTCGACGAGTTGGAAGCCACACGGGTGCGTCTCCTTGGTTTCTGCCTGATTATGAGTGGTCAGCGGAGCAAGCGAAAAAAAACTATGTCCGTTTGAAAATAAAAAACGTCCGATATCTCACATACCGAATCAGTTCATTTGTTGAATGATATCCCCTACGACGCACTCCCATAGCAATCCCCAGAAAGCAACGCAAAATGAATAGAAAAAGGCCCTTCTTCTTCCCTCCTTCAACCTTGATTCTCTCATGTTCTATCGGCGCGCTGGTTATGACGCTGCAGGCTACCAATCGGACAGCGGTCTTTTGAAGTTTACCTGGGCTAGTACAGCCGTGGGTAATAGTACAACAGTGACCCTTCGGGGTGCTAGCAACGACCAGATCAGTGCAAATATCAGTCTGACTGGAAGTTCCGGCGGCACAAATGGATTAATGAAGAGCGGGACCGGCACTTGGACCCATTCGAGCGCGACTGCCAGCGTGCCGTTATTGGCGGTTCCGGAGCCGAGCGTCGCCGTATCGTTGCTGGGCGGATTTGAATTCTTGTTGGGATTTCAACGTTCACGACGCAAGAACGTTGGCAATTTTCACAGTAAACATTCCTGGGTCGACCGGGGGGGGGAGCCCCGGAAATGTTGACTGGGAATACCGCCGCGCCTTTCGAGGCGCGGCGGTAACTTAAATTTCTAGATTATGCCTAGCTTATCCAAACAACCCCGACGATTGCCGGGGGGAGATGATGTCCCCATCCGCGTGGAGGTCTGCGCTCTTTGCGACTACGCTGCGAACGAGAATGGTCGCCTAACCTTGGTAAGGACATTTGAAGTGGTTAACGCCAGCGCGGTGCCTGTAACACTGCGCGACACTACCGTCGCATTACGGATGCGTTTTTGGCCATCGGAGATCGGGGTCCATCACTTCGCACTCCACTTAATGGATCCAGATGGGGTGCCGTCGATGGAGCCAATCATCGGAACTTTTGAAGTGGTTCCATTCAGATGGGATCGCGCCGGCGGGTACAATTTCATCGTAAAGTTGCCCGAACTGCATTTTGCTACGTGGGGAGAGTACTGTTTCGACTTTTATCTTAACGATATAATGGAAGTGCGGATGCCGCTTCTTGTCGACGCTCCGAAATGAACTGCTGGAAGGCAATCGCAACATAGTCGAGAAGTATCTCTGTAAGAGCGACATCTAGCGGGCATTTGCTCGAGAGCGAGAGATTAACGAATACATGGGTGCGACCCGGAGCCATCCAGGCTCCACCGAAAGAGACAACATTCCAAAGAGGAGGAAATCTATTGCGTCATATTTCCAAGAATAAGTGGAGAATAGGCGTATGCACGGAACAGCAATTCCCATGTTGCAGTCGTCCGGTGCGAGCGGTGTATGTCTGGCGCCGTTTGTTATTCGAGGCGAAAGTCGTGCGGGCGAAAAAGGCAGCCAAAGCACCGGTATTGGTGCCGTTACCACACGGTTGCTCTCTCGAAAGCGCTATAAAGCCATCCCCGTCACCAACGCAAGGAAGAAGCGGGAAAAGGAAGTAAAGCTGGTTTGACGGATAACACGTGGCCTGCGGCAACGTGTAGCCTCAAATCAAATGAAACAGATGGAAATCATACGAAGCATCATACTGACAGACAACATTTACAGTCTGTTGGGTCAGCTTTGTTTTGTGGCGATTGCAATGATGATTATTAGGCGGCGCAGATCAAGAAATAGCATTTCTCTGCCTGTTGGCATTGCAACGTTGTTGCCTGTCATCATGGGCATTGCGGCAGCGTACGTACAGCTTCAAAGAGCGCGGCTCGTGATAGCTTCGGAAGATCCGCTGGCATTGGACCCAGACGCGGTCATTTTGACGATTTACGGTCTGCTTGGGCTAGGTATCATTAGGTCCGCAATACTGATAGTAATGTCTATTCTTTTTTCGGTCAAAAAGTCCGGTGAAACGGGCTCCTTGAAGAACATTAAACGGGAGTTAGAAATCCCAGGTGGCCTTTTGGTGCGGAATACACCCTACGAGTGAAAGCCAAAACGAACGGAGAAAACGCGGTTTGGGATGTTCTCCTCTGCGAGGTACCGCGATTACTGCGAAGAGCCCCTTATCTGAGGATCGCGCAAGTACCCACCCAATCAAACAATGTCCAGTGACCAAGAAGTCGTATGGAAACTTGGGATTTCTGCTCCCAAGCGGTTTGGGGGATTGTTCCGTCATATGGGCGCGTTCGCGTGGCAAGAAATGGGACGCCGATGCCGCTGATTGCCGACGCAGGTTCTTGCAGGTATGTTCCGACTGGTCGACGGGGTGCGCGTCAGGAGCAGGGTGTCTTCTTTGATTCTTTCGACCCGCACACCCCAACTTTCATCCGCAGTAGTCACCACACCTTTCGCCTTTCGCGTTCCGCACATGGCTCGTCGCGCTAGTTCTTCCGCCCATCCCGCGTTGATACTCATTGCCGTTGCCCTCGTGATCGCGGCGCTCGGAGGCGGGGCATTCCTTTTCGCCCACGCCAACGACCCGTATCGCGGGCTCACCCCGCTGCCCGTCGCGGATTACATGCAAAACTCGAATAGCCTGCGCGGCAACTTCTACAAGCTCGACGCTACCGTCGTGCAGCCCCTCCAATGGTCACCCAGCGTAGGCCGGTTATTCTCGGTGGAAGTGAATGGTGAGGAGCTTCCGGTGCTCGTCCCCTCGCAATTTAACAGCGTGAACATCGAGAAAGGGCAGCGCTTTTTCTTCAAAATTGAGGTAGGAGATCATGGAATTCTGCGCGCTCAGGATGTCAAGAAGTCGTAGTCACTACACGATGAAAAGCGCCCTGGAGAGTCTGCGCTTCGTCACTCGGGGTGCGCCTCTGCTGTTTGCGAATGCGGCTTTCGCCCAGGTGAAGTCCCCGCGTCCGTCGAAAGCTTTGCGTTTTTTACAAGAGCACTGGCTGCGGCGCGTGTGTTAGCCCCGAGTCAGCTTTAGGGAAACGCTGATTTAATCCAGAAAATGCGGCGCCGAGGTTCCGTCTCGCAAGAGACCTAAGGAAGCGCTGAATTAATCGATGCTTTCGTGGAACTGGGTGACAGCGGCGATTTTTTGAAAATCGAGTGACATTGGGCCGCATGTCAGGAGAGTTCCGTCCGACTGGGCAGGAGAGAGGAAGGTGATCCCAGCGGTCACTTCGTTGTCTTCGAGGGTTGCTCCTGGTTCATTCTGAGTTTCAGGCCTCGCTGGCCGCCAGGAGACGGCCTTTGCAGAGGACCAAGTTGGCCAAGGCGAAAAGGGTGTGCAGTTGCGCGGTGTTCTTGGCCAGACCACGGTAACGGACCTTGCGGAAGCCGAAGAGGTTCTTCACCACATGGAAAGGATGTTCGACCTTCGCGCGGACCTGCGCCTTGAGCTTTTCCAACTCTTGGGTCAAGGCCTTGATTGGTCCTTCGGGCAAGGCTTTTACTTTGCTCCGTTTCGCTGCGATGTGCCAGGTCACCGCCGCGCCTTGTTGCTGCGCTTCGGGGCGTTTCTCGACGCCGAGGTAGCCGGCATCCGCGCTCGCCGTGGTTTCCTCGCCGTGCAGCACCAGATGCGCGCAAGCGACGTCGGCCACATGGGCCGCCGTGCCCACGACCGTGTGGACCAAGCCCTGCAGATCCGTGCCAATATGGGCTTTCATGCCGAAGTGCCAGGCGTTGCCTTTCTTGGTCTGATGCATCTCGGGGTCGCGGGCTTTTTCCGCGTTCTTGGTCGAAGGCGGGGCCGCAATAATGGTCGCGTCCACTAGAGTGCCTTCCTTGAGGAATAATTGCCGCGCGCGCAGATGCCCATTGATCTCCTGGAGTATCCCCTGGGTGAGATGGTGGGCTTCCAGGAGATGCCGGAAGCCCAACAGGGTCGTAGCGTCAGGCACCGACTCCACGCTCAAATCAATCCCGGCAAAATTGCGCAGGGCTTGGCTGTCATAGAGCGCGTCTTCGAGTGCTTCGTCGGCCAGCGTATACCATTGCTGGAGAAAATAGATCCGTAACATCCGCTCCAAGCCAATCGGTGGACGACCCCGCTTTCCGCTGGGATAGTGCGGTTCGATCAGCGCCACCAGCCGCGCCCAGGGCACAATCTGCTCCATCTCGCCGAGAAATCTCTCCCGTCGCGTGACCTTCTTTTTCCGGGCGTACTCGGACTGGGAAAAACTCATCTGGCGTTCCATGCCCCTTTCCTACCAAACCAACCCTGGCCTGTCGAATGTCGATGCCGAGTTTTCCGGATTAAATCAGCGTTTCCCTAACGGTGCGCATGGCTGAAGGCCTGTTGGTATTTCTCGATATCGCCGCCGCTTCCGACTCTTGGGCCGCCGTAACGCCGCCGCCGTTCCGACGCGCTGATGAATATTGCGCTATCCGGCGCTCGATTCCGGGTGGGGTGATTGAGCAGTGGGACGAGAACGGCGGAACGCGCTGTTGCGCTGATTTTACCACAATACAGAGTGGATTCGCGAACCGAGCGTTGCCACTGAAGAGCAGGAAAGGCTTTGGGCGTAGCGATTTTCGCGTCTATCGTGGGTTGGGTTGTGCTAAATACTGGATCGGTTGGCGGATGGGGCGGTTCGGAACCACGAGTTCCGCGTCCTCGGCGGATGGGGAAATTCCCCAGAACGCCTCGGCATCCTTCGGTTTCACGAGTTCCCGGTAATGAGCAAAAATCATTTGGGTTGAATTTCCCATCTGGAGCGCAAGCGCCGCGGTGTCTTGATGCTTAGCTAGCCAATAACTGCCGTAGCTGTGGCGGAGCGCGTTCTGGGGCCAGTCCTTCAATTTGAGGCCGGCGGCCTTTTCCTCGGGCGTCTCTGTGCCCGGCGTATCGAAACCTGTTCGCCGCCTCGCGGCCTCGAATCGTTTCCGTAGGCCAATTGGCGCGACAACCCCTGTGGGCTGAGCGAGTGGCTCAAGCCAAGCCTTGAGATTGTCGGCTATCTTGACCAAACGCCGTCGTCCAGTTTTCGCCTTGTGCGCCTTCACTTCGATAAACCCGCTTGCCAGATCGACCTCCGTCCAGTCCAGTTTTTCAAGTTCGGCGCTGCGCAAACCGGCAAACATCCCAATTGCGGCATACGGGAGTACGTCGGCACCGCAGCATGCCAGAAGGCGTTTCGCTTCATCCACGGTGAGAATGCCCGGTGGCTTATCGATCTCCTTTGCAATCTCCGCGCCGAGCGCCGGGTTTTCCTTCGAATATCCGCGCTTCACGCAGAAGCTGAAAAGTGTCTGAACGTCCCGCCGGAACGTGTTTCTCGTTGCGGGAAGGGCTTTCAAACCGACCAGCCACGCATCGATCTCCTTGGCCGTAAGGCTTCCGGCAGATCGGCCAGTGAAATCCTTGCCGAACCGTCCGAGTCGCAGCTTAAGCCCGTAGCAGTATTCGGCCGATTTTCCACCCGTCCGTCGTGATTCAACCAGTTCAGTAATGGCCGTATCCAGGGGAACGGTTCGCTCTTGCGCCCGCAGGTGGTCCAAGTAGAAGCTGATCGCGTCCTGAACGCTTTTGCCATACTTTGCCAACTCCTCGTTGCCGAAGGCCGTAATGCCTTCGTTGGTCCGTCGGGCGCGACATTGGTCGGCGAACGTCTCAGCCTCCAGACGTGTTCCGAACGCCTTTCGCTCACCGCCTGTCTTCGTCCTGGCATCGACCTGCCAGGCGACCGTACCGTTTAGATAGACGCGTTTTTTGATGAACGGCCAGCGCTGTTTCGCCCGCCGCTTTTCGGGAGGGGGGTGTTCGCCGCTTTTCGTCGCGTTCATGTCCGTTAAATTGGCACTTTATTGGCACTTTTCGCAAGTCTTCTCTGTAAACCAAAACCTTGACACGGTAGGGGTCACAGGTTCGAACCCTGTACCGCGCACTCTGGAAAATTGGGCGCTGGGAGGGGATTTGGACAAAAGTGGTCAGCTCGCGGTCGGGTCAGTCGGCGCTATCCCTTCCTTGCTCACCGCTGCCTTTGTCGGCCTCGCCTTTGTCGACCCTTCTTTTGTCGCCACTTCACGCACGGCGATATCAGGGCCGAATGGGCCTTGTTCAACGTCGACTCTTGCGGCCTGTCTCCCAGATACCTCCTACGGCCGCTACTTCCCCAGCTCCCGCGACACCAACGCCGCCGCGGCTTAGGGCCTGGCTGGGGCTGGTCCAGGGCGTTGTGCAAAAAGGGCTGTGGCTCTTTCTGGGGCGCTGGCCTCTCCTTCCTGGCCCAACGCTTTTCGGTCGGTCTGGTCGGCCGGGAATTGCCAACGCTCGGTCTGCGGGTGGTCGGTCTGCGGGCGGTCGGTCTGCGGGCGGTCGGTCTGCGGGCGGTCGGTCTGCGGGTGGTCGGCTTGCGGGATCACGTTGGCGGTTGCCGCCATCCGTCCGGCGTTGTCCCACGGCTCTTGGATGGGGGCACGGGCGGCGGGAATCATCGTCGGCAGGCGCGATCCTCAGGCGGTTTCCGCAAACGCGGCGACGTGTTCTCCGCGGGGAACTTGATCGTCCAGGCTGGCGGCAATGGGCGCTCGCGCAGAAATTGCCGGGCTTGCGCCATTGCTCCGCGGCGATTACTGCGGGGAATCCGGAGGGGAATCCAGCGGGGATTCCCGCGCGGCTTTGGCCAGGCGGCTTGCCGGTTTTGTGCCCCGCTCTCCGCGGCGGCGGTCGTCGCCCCGGCGCTGGTCGATTTTGCCAATGTGGATGCGCCCGAAGGCGTGGAGGGCGCGGCGTGAATATCTCCTCTTCCGCCATTCCGGAGCACTGGAAGCGGCTGATGGCGCCGGCGGTCCGCGCGGCGCTCGGGGCGGCGGGGCGGACGATGCCGGAAGTCATCGCCGAGGCCGATGCCAAAGCGGAACTCACGATCCAGGGCGAAATCGCGAACTATCTGCGGCTGCACGGCGTCGAATACCTCAAGCCGGATGGGCGCAAGAAGTCGCCGCTGCCCAAAGGGTGGCCGGATTTCACGTTCGCGTATCGTGGCGTGGCCGTCGGGATGGAGGTGAAGACGCCGCTCGGCGTGCTTTCCCGCGATCAGGTCAGTCAGCACGCCCGCATGGCGCCGCATTGGCGGATGCTGGTCGTCCGCGGCGTGCCGGAGGTGCAGGCGCTGCTCCGGGCGATCGACGCGGAGTTGGAGTCGCCGGAGAAACAATAATCGAAAAGCTATAACTCTATGAAAAGATTCACCGCTACCGAGAAATGGCAGGATGCATGGTATCGCAAACTGCGGCCCGCGCTCAAATGTCTTTGGCAATATCTCTGCGATAATTGCGACCAGGCGGGCGTGATCGAGCCGGATTGGGAATTGGTTAGCTTTCAAATCGGCGAAGCCGTGGGCTTTGATGACATCGCCGAATTCGGCGGCCGGGTGGTCCCGTTTGGGGAGGGGAAGCTCGAGGTCCTGGGCTTCATCGAATTCCAGTACGGGAAGCTCTCCGAAGACTGCAAGGCGCACATTCCGATCTTCCGGGCTCTGGAAAAACATAGGCTATCCATACCCTATCCAAAGGCTATCCATAGCCTACAGGAAGAGGAAAAGGAAAAGGAAAAAAAAGAAGAAAGAGAAAAAGAAAAAGAAAAGGAAGAGCCAAAGGGTATCCAGCCGACGCCGGCTGGGACGGCGCCCGCCCAGCCGGCGGAGGGGTTTGCCAAGCCGGCGGAAGGGTTCGCCGAGTTCTGGAAAGCTTACCCGAAACGCGTGGCGCAGCCGGATGCCGAAAAGGCCTGGACGAAGCATCGATGTGCCGGGATCCAGCGGGAAATCCTCGCGGCGCTGGCCGGGGCGCGGGTCTCGTTCGAGTGGACGAAGGAGGGTGGGCAATTTATTCCGCATCCGGCGACCTGGCTGAATCGGCATGGGTGGAAGGATGAATACAAAGCGGCCGCGGCGGCGGCTGGCCAGGCCGGGCGTCGGGAAGCCCTCACCGTGCCGATCGAATGAACGCGAACGCGAACATGAATATGAACACGAATAGGAACGCAGCCCCTGCCGAGATTAATCCGTTCGACGATGCCGTGGCGAAGATGCTGGAGCGGGCCCGCGACCGGGGCGCGATTCTGCCCGAGCGCGAATACGCCAAGTATGTCTTCGAGACCGAGATTCGTCCGACGATGAAGACTTGGGGAATTCAGGACCGGCATTTGGTGGAGATCGAGGATTTCGGCAGTGCCGAGCAGCAGGATAAGTTCGCCAAGGTTTGCGCGCGGATGAAAGGGGTCGGGGCGATCGTGGCGCTGATCGGCATTCGAGGCTGCGGGAAGACGACGATCGCGGCGCAATTCGCGCGGGCGGTGGCCTGGCGGAATCATCGCCACGCGCGCCAGGTGCCGTGTGGCGAGATTGCCTGTTGCCGTTACATGAAGGCGACGGATCTGCTGGCGCGGTTCAAGCCGCTCTACGCGGATTTCGGGTCAGCGGAGACGGAGCGGATGGTGGCGGCGCGGGATTTCTTCTGCACCCAGGTGGAGTTCGCGGTGATCGACGAACTCCACGAGGTGGGTGATCAGAAGGTGATGCAGCGGATGATTCCCGATGTGTTGGACCGGCGCTACGCAGCGCGCCGGGACACGCTGCTGATCAGTAACCAAACGCCGGAGGAATTTTTGGGTTCGACGAGTGATAGTGTCATCTCGCGGCTGCAGGAGCATGGGGCGATTTTGCAATGTGAGTGGGAGTCGTGGCGGGGGAGGAAGTGAATGGAAAATGGAAAATGGAAAATGGAAAATGGAAAATGGAAAAGGGCTCGCTCGATGGTGCCGGTGGCTGCTTGTCGCAGGCGCCCGTGTCGCAATGGAGATAATAAATGAGTGCTGACCGCGAAACCACTCACGAGTTTCCAGCAGAGTTCTCGCTGGAAGAAATGGCATGGATTCGTCGTGACGGCACGATGGACGAAAGCCTGACCGAATTAACGGCGCTGACTGATGACACAGAATTTGAGCGGCAAATGTTCCTACTTAGACTAGCCCGTCAACTGGCAGATCTAAACCGCACTCGATCACTTTACCGCCAGACCAAGATTTTGGCTCAACGTATCCAGAAACTTCTTGCGGTCTTGTTTAGCTTTTTCGTGCGTGTCGCGGATCTCTTTTTCCGCCGCTTCGAGAACCTCGTTCAGCGATTGTATGCTGCGCGCAGCAAGACCGGAATCATACGCCATCCTTAAATTTCCGCTGTCGATTGATCGTTCCGGGAATCTCGTGTTCACCAATCGATTTTGGAAAATCTCAAACACTTCTGGCGTAAGTGGCGGATCGACTCGGAACAGAATTGATTTAGAATCAGTTTTCGACTCGATGATTTCAACTATTTTCATGGGGTAGCTCCTGGCGAAAATGAATACAATCCGGGATGTTTCGGCATGGCAATCCGAAAGCGCCGCGAACGACCCAAGGCCAAGCCCGAAGCGAGCCAATGCCGCCGCTTTAACATTTTTTGGCGGTCTTCGGATCAGCCAGTTCAAACACGGATAAAAATACCCGCTGTGCAACCGCAGCCCTGAAGAGGGCAGAAGAGCCCGAAATTACCTGAATTTTGCGGGCTAAATCGGATTGATCGCTTGACCCATAAGCCCTTTTACCGCTAGGGCTTTTGGCGAGGAATAGCGCGAATGGAAATCACTCCCGAACAGATCGACATTTGGCGACAAACGAGAACGGAATTAGAGGGGCTGGAATTCAAAGCGGCCGCGAGTCAATTCGGATACGATAAGCTCTGCGAGTATTGCGTCGGAATGGCGAATGAAGGAGGAGGCCATTTAATATTGGGTATAGCCGATCAACCTCCGCGGCCGGTTGGTGGAACGACCGCAATTAGCGATCCGGTGGGAATGACTGAAAAGCTGTTCCACAAGCTTGGATTCAGAGTTGATATTGAGGAAGTGAATCACCCTGATGGGCGCGTTGTAGTGTGCCGAATACCGCGTCGCCCCAGAGGACAGCCATACGAATATGAGGGAAAGTATTTAATGCGCGTTGGCAGCAGCTTGGTGGTGATGTCTCCAGATCAGTTGCGCAAGATTTTTGACGAGGGAAAACCAGACTGGCTCGAAGAATTTTCCGTAACGAATGTTGAGGCTTCGCAAGTTGTTGAACTGCTTGATACGCAAACATTTTTTGGACTTTTGGATCTGGAATATCCCTCAACCAGAGAAGGCGTAATCAAGAAGCTTTTAGATGAAAGATTGATCACGAAGTGCGGCGACCGTTTTCACATCTGCCGGATGGCTGCGCTCCTATTGGCAAAGAAAATTGCCGCCTTCCCGGATGTTTCTAGAAAATCTCCCCGCGTAATTGTGTTCAATGGAAACTCAAAAACGGAAACGAAGCTCGATGTTGTAGGGACGATGGGGTACGCCGTTGGATTTGCAAACCTTGTCGCTTTTGTGATGACCCATTTGCCGCAAAATGAGGTGGTTCAGGACGCTCTTAGGCGGGAGGTGAAGCTACTGCCACCGATCATCATTCGGGAACTCGTGGGAAACGCATTAATCCATCAAGATTTCTCGCAGACAGGCACGTCCATCATGATTGAGATTTATAAAAATCGTGTGGAGATTTCAAATCCGGGAGAACCAATTGTTGAGGTGAACCGATTCATCGACGGATACAGGTCTCGAAATGAGCGACTAGCCGCTCTGATGAGGAGGTTTGGAGTTTGCGAAGAAGTCGGGAGCGGAATTGATAAAGTGGTTGCAACCGTGGAGACATTCCAATTACCAGCCCCGCTTTTTCGAGCCGCTCACCAGAGGACAGAAATGGTCATTTATGGCGAACAACCCTTCGAAAAAATGGATCGCGATGACCGAATAAGGGCCTGCTACCAGCACTGCGTGTTAAAATATGTGATGCACGAGCGAATGGTGAACCAGACATTGCGAGAACGGTTCAAGCTTCCCAGGACGGAAGCGAATCTCGTGTCCATGATCATTTCCTCTACCGCTGACGCAGGATTGATTCGCCCCGATTTAACCACCTCTCGGAAGTATGCAAAATACGTGCCGTATTGGGCTTGATTGTTTATCTTTTTTGAACCCGAAAAATCCGGATCGTGTTTTTATAAATCATTAATAATCAGCATCTTCTTATCTTTTTTTAGAGTATTGAAGAGCATTTTATGGCGGACTACCGCAGGACCGTGCCCAAGCGAAAACCATCCGCAGCAACGTCAAGAACAAGGGCGGACGACCGAAGGAGACGGCCATCCTTCACAGCGGGAAGGATACGGCTGGCTCCGGGACGGATGGAGCTGCGCTGTGGGGGAGGGACCCCAGGTGGTCGCTCGCGGACTCGCTCGACCCCGGGGCTAAGTTTCGGTGTCCCTCTGGGACATTGGAACGGATGAGGGATGAAGGATGAGGTGAAGTGCCCGGCTTCGCTCCGCTACGCCGTGGCGAGCGCGGAGGATTGCCTTTTGGCCTATTTGGTGCTTTCTTGCGCTCAATAAACGCACCAAATGAGCACCGCTCGCGACAAAGAAAGCACCATGGAACCAACGCATTTAAAGGCCGCAAAGCGCCTGGTGGAAGAGGTTGTCCGCGACTACTCCAAGCTGATGGAGCACGGAGATCAATTGTGCGGAATCGTCAAAGAATGGAAGGAATTGATGACGCTGTTTCGCTCTGTTGAGCAAAAAGCAATGATCGAAAAAGAGCCATCAGAGGATCAGAGGGCGGCGCATTTGCGGTGCATTAACGCCATGATCCTTTGTGCGGAGACGATCGCCAACGCATGTGAGCGCCATTTGGAAATTAATTTCCACTTGGAAGACGGCATGCGCTCGGAATTGCAGTCTGAGATTGAATTGATCAAACGGCACCGTGTGATTCTGGCGTTTGAATTCACAGGGTGGGCGCCGATGGATAAGGCACTCGCGAAAAAGGGAGAAAGAGATCTGTTCGGTGAGTCCGGGCGAAAAGCTGCTTGAGCTTTACACTAAATATCGCGCGACGTCTGACGACGATCCCGCGAAGGTGAAGTGCAAAGAGGAATTCGATAAAGCATGCGTGGCTTCTTCGCAGAATGGTGATTTTAACGACCAATGGTCGGCAGAACAGATTCAGCGAATTGTCCATTCCCAATGGTTGGAAACACAGCGCAAGAAATTGGATTGATCGGACCGCGCATTTCCTCCGGAATCGGATCGGATATGGTTGCAGTCCAGAGCTGATGGAGGAATCGGCGAAAGGTCGAGAATCCTTCTTCCAATGGAAGTGTGTATTCGAGTTCAGGAGAGCCGAACAATCGGTTGGAGTTACCGTAGGCGATTTGGATCTCCGATTTTGTTCGAATAACAATGGTAACTCGAGGCTCATCACGGAGCCCGTTGCGATCGAGCGTTGAGAACACCAGATGATTCATGCTCCGGCCGGCTCGAAAGTAATTGTTCAATCCGGAATCCACCGCCTTTTGAACGAATCGCATGGCTAATTGTTTCCATAGGATCCAGTAATCGTTGTCCGGATGCTCCCGTATGCTCGCAATCAAAGCGTGCCACGATGCGGCGTTGCGAAGTTGTTGGGCCGAGTCCATCTGCTTTTGCCTCGCTGGTCATAGCGGTGACAGAGGCGGGAGGCAAGGCATTCGCTGGATCAACGGGGGTGAACCGTCAAAGTCTCACCGGCTGGGGGATTAAGGGCAAACGTCGCTCCGCGACGGGCGCCGTCTGTGGGCACACCGGGGTTTGAAAACCCCGGCTACCAGCATTGCATCGCTCCGCGATGCGGGGATCGGACAACGCGACGATGCGACGATGCGACGATGCGACGATGCGACGATGCGACGATGCGACGATGCGACGATGCGATGGGCTGCGAAGCCCGATGGCGGTGGAGGATGAATGCGATGCGGCTGGCGCCGGGACGGATGGAGCGGCTGATGGAAAGGATGAAGGATGAAGGCGGAAGGATGAAGTGAAGTGCGCTACGCGGGGAGCGTGGAAAGGCGGGTGCGTCCCGAAGGGACGAATCATCTAAGCCTCAGGGTTGAAACCCCCGGCTAGGATGAAGGGTCGCTTCGCGACCTGGGGACCCCGGCACCCGATCTCGCCCATTTACCGGCCGCCGCTTGTCCTCCCGTGGCTGCGGGACCGCCTCAGCACCCGGGGCGGGTGCGAGTATCGCGGCCCTTCAGGCCTAGGTCATTCGTGGTTGGCTAACCCAGCCCGTTGGGCTGGGCTTTCACCTAGTCGGGCCTTCGGCCCTGCCAGTCACTTCCCCGCGGGACCTTGAGCGGGTGCTCGACAATTTGGTGGGCGGGCTTTTCAGGCTTTTTTCGTGGGGCGCGTGCGATAGGCGGCGGATGCGAGCAGGGGGACTAATAGGGCGAGCATCCAGCGCGGGGTGGCCGGGACGGAGGTGGTCACGGTGATCGTCTCGGTGGCCGTGTACGGTGCATAGGTGCTATTGCCGGCCTGGGTGGCTTGTAGCACGACGGTGCCGGTGCCCGTGAAGGTTAAGGTATCGCCCGAGAGGGTGGCCGGGCCGGAGATTACCGTATAAGTGACTGGCAAGGACGCTGAAGTAGCCGTGGGCAAGGTGTAGGGTGATTGCGTCTCGCTGAGGGTTTGCGTGGCGGGAAAGTCGGAGACGGTTTGGGCTTCCAGGACGAGGATGGTCAGTGAGCTGGAGCGGATGACGTTGGTTAGGCCGTTGTCCGCGGAATCGGCGGTGGCGGTGATGGTATAGGTGCCGGTGGGGGAAGGAATCGGCACCGGGGCCGAATAGATTTCGTAGTTAGCGGTGGGGCCGCTGCCCGTGCCTTGGTCCTGTAAGGTCACGGGCGCGGATTGGGTATTGTCCGAAGCGGTGAGGACGACGGTGGGGGAGGCTCCGCTCCAGGTTCCTCCGTCGGAAAAGGCGTTGACCTGAATCGTCGCGGTGGTTCCGGCGCCGAGGGTGGGGGGAGTGGTCCCGGTGGCCGGTGGCACCACGGTCAATTTGCGCGCGTGCGCATAGGGCGTGTAGGTTCCGCCGAGCGCGCTGAGGGTTTGTGGGGAATTGAGATTCGGGTCCAGGTTGGGCAGGTAATAGACGGCGCCGCTGGTGGTGTCTCCGAGGTAGAGGATGTCGCCATTGTTGTTGCTATCCTGGGATACGGTGTTGGTTTGTGGGCGGGTGCTGGAAAAGCCGATCAGGGTCGTGCCGGGCTGGCTGACGGGGAAGGCATCGGCATCGCTGTAACCAATATTGGTGGTGTAACCGGCCATGTTCGTGAGCAGGGGCTGCGGGGTCGGCGAGCCGATGGTGAAGGTGAAGATTCCCGTGTCGGGACCGCCGGATTGCAACCATTGGGTAAAGAGAATCGTGTTCGTGTTCAGATAGCTGGGATAGTAAGATTCCAGGCCCGCCGGAATGATGTTCGTGGGATTGGTGCCAGTGGAGGTCATGGTCCAGATGTCTTCGGCGGCGGGGTCTGAGTGGCCTCCGGAAAAATAGACGATGTTGGCGCCGTTGGGTGGGGAAAAGCAGGGGGCGGATTTCTCGTCGGACGTGGTGGTCAATTGGGTGGGCCCGCTGCCGTCGAGATTCATGCGCCAGATCTGGCCTGTGCCGGACGACGGGGTTTGCTTGTAGACGATGCTTTGGCCGTCGGGCGAAAAATTGGGGTCTTCGGCGCGTCCGTTGGCATAGTTAGTCAACGGGGTGAGGGTTTTGTCGGCAAAGTTATAGAGATACACCTCCAGGTATATCCCGTTCAGGCTGGTGCCATTATTAGCCGGGGCTGCCGCAGGAATGCCGGCGAAGACGATGGAGGAGCCATCGGGGGAAAACTTGGGATTGACGGCATATTGCACCCGGGCATCGGTAACCTGGACGGGCGAACTGGATGGCAGCGTGTAGAGTTGGATGGTGCCATCGGTGGCGTTGACCGGGTTGGCGAGATAGCTGCTGTAGACCTGATAGGCGATCCGCCCGAGGAAGGCGGGGTTGCCACCGACCGTGAAATTCAGGAGCCCATCGCCCTCCTTTGTCGTGTCGCCGGTCGTATTGCGTCGCACGACCACGTGCGCGGTGTAGGTTCCGGTCGACCACCCCGCGGAAGGGATCGTGAATCTGAATGGGACCGGCAGGGTTTCGCCCGAGGTGATGGTCACGTTGACAGGGGTGCTGTCGTTGACCTGGGCGATGGCCACGCCGTTGAGCTGGATCTCGGCGGCGACACTAAAGCTCGTGGTGACGGGGTCGCCGTTGTTCTTGACCGAACACTGGATGGGGATCGTCCCGCCAGGTCCGACCGTGGGAATCGCGGGGATGGTCACCAAGGTCGTATATTGGGCCGAGACAGAAGATCCCGCCGCGCACACCAGGCCAGCGGCAAGGGCAGAACAAACCAAACGGGCGAAGGACTTCATACCGGGGAAGTCGGATATCCGAAAGGCACATGGGTCTCAACGGAAATGCGCGGCGTCACACAAACGTGACACGGGAAAGGAGGAAAGCGAAAGGATGAAGGATGGAGGATGAAGGATGAAGGATGAAGTGAAGTGCGCTGCGCGGGGTGCGGTGGGGAGCTTCCTCTTCTTTTTCTTGTTCGTATTCATTTTCTTTTCCCACGTTCCGAAACAGGAAAATGAACAAGAACAAGATTAGGAAAAAGAGCCGGAGCGGGTGCCCGGCGGCGCCAGGCTAGGCCGTGGCGAGCACATGCCGCTGGTGTTTCATGGCCAATACTGATCAACTTAAACCCAAGAACCCTCCTCTGACATGATGACGCTCTTGCTGGACGAAAATCAGTGGGCTGACGACGATCCTCAGTATCCAATCTGGATTGGCCTTGTCCTGGTATTGCTTTTCTTTGGTTGGCTCACGTGGCGGGCGATCAGGCACCAGTGGCAGGTCCGTCGTGGCGTTCCTATTCCGGTCAAGAGCGGTTGGTGGGATTCCGATGTCGCCAAAATGCGATACACGCGTTTATTGCTGCAAATCGCCGTGGTGGTCGGGATGGGAATTGGTGGTGCCTGGCTCTGCAGTTCGACTGAGGCTGACTTGCATGCGCTGGATGCAGGGAGCGTTTCTTCCGTTAAAGTGAGCGCATGGATTGCCTTGATCTACCGGCTTTTTGGTTCGTTTGCGGCCATCATTGCCATGCGCGCTCTTTTTTGTTTGGCGATCTTTAGGTGGCTGTTTCGGTATTTCTGGGGCCCTCGCGGCCATCCCGCCAAAAGCGCCTCCTGCCAGTAAGCGCCCATGAGTATGGAACCGCACTTTTCCGCACATCCAATTTATGATTGGGAGATCGCTATTTTCGGGTTCGTCGTTCTTGCGGTGGCGGGGGTGATCGTTTGGCTGGTCAACCAATCCAAGAAATGAAACAGCCCAAAAAGAACTACGCCGCCGTAAGCTGCATTGCGTTAGGGATGATTGGACTCGCACTCTGCTGCGTCAGTTATCAATGGATGTGGGGGTGCTTAATTTAGTGGCGTACTGGCTTTTTGCCGCTTTCTTGGTTTTTGTCGTGCCGCGTATTCGGAAATAGCGGTACTTCCCGCTGTGGAACATTTCAAATTAGGACACCGCCAGAATTTGAGACTTTTAAGATCCAAACGCTCTACGCGTCTTTTTCTCAAGATCTCCAGGCTTGACACGTCTCCGACGCCGCCAACTGATTCGCTGATGAAGACGCGTCTCAAATTGTATCTGTGTGGGATCACTACCGGGTTGGGTTTGGGGTTATTCTTTGGAGAAGTCCTGCTCAGTGGCCACCCACCTCGGCCTTTGCCGTACATTTCCGGTTTGCTTTTGATGTCTCTGGGTTCGCTCATCTATCGAATACTTGCGAAGCATACAGACGAGCTCGGCTAAAGCCGCCTGTAACCATCTGGCGGCCGATTGGGGCGCAACAGGGTGTGCATGAGGTGAACGTGGCCATGCCCAACGGGTGTCTTCGCGATTGCAAAGCGGGAAAATTCGCTCTACTGGTCCGATGCGTTCCTCATATCTCCTCCCGGTATTGTTCATCGTCTCGATGGGCGTATTCAAACCCACCAGGGGAGCCGACTCGAGCGATCCGATTTTGGGTCAATGAATATGAAACTTTTGATGCTTTTGGACATTCTCGCGATCTAGCCTGACCGCGCAACCCGGAGGGCGGGCCTGTCAATAAATCTCTGGGTATTTCGGAAAGAGCTGATGCTCGGGCACCATCTTCACCCACTTCCCGTCAACCAATTTGGACACCGCTGGCGCTCCGAGCAAACGGACCTGTGAAGCACCGAGCGTCATGCCGATAGGATAGCTGTACGAATAGCCCGGAATATCAATTTCCAAAGCAGCCGTGATTTTGGGGCCAGCCACCGATAGTCGATAAACCCTCGATTTATAGTGCCAAGCAGAAGGGCCGCTCCCTTTGAGTTTGCGCATGATGCGTTCGCTCAACCGTTCGAGCGGGTAACGCCTGAACTTGGGTGAACGCGACACGTCGCCCACCACGTCAATGGCGTCTTCGCCGGCACCGTGAACGGTATCCGCGATGGCGACGAACGACGAGTCGGGCGACCAGACGACCTCCGCAGGGCCAACCCATTCGCCAGCGACCGTCCGCACCAATCTTTTTTTCCCTCGAATCACCAAAGCACACGTCCTGTGCTGGTCTTCCGGCCATGTATAGTCAGGAGCGGTTGTGATCCTGATGAACACACGCTCGCTTGGGGCGGTATATACTTCCTCCGATTTCTCCTGACCGACGGCGATAGTAACGGCAGAGGGGAAGACTAAACCTGCGATAATCAAAACTGCCTTGACTGCTCGATTCGGTAGCATCACGGCAGACGATTGAGCATTCTTCACTAAAGTGCAACAGCTTGCCCGCATTTGCGCCTATCACTAGCCGGAGCCGCCGGCTGCAGACACGACACGGTATTCGAAGGACAACTTTTTTACGGCTCTTTGACGCCCTTCACAAACCCTGCGAATGTCCATGGTGAAACCCAAATCCTCGGGGGCGACCGTATCGGCCTTCCGGATTTGCTGGGCGTAGAGCGGACGCGAACAGACCCAAACGGTGACGACAAGCACACAGATGTGCAGCGTCCGAATGACCGGCAAACCCGCCGCTCGACAAATAGTCCACCACAGATTCCCAGGACGACCTCGCATCACGCCTCAAGTTGGCCGCATGGCTTACAACGTGGCAATGCCGAAGGACTGGCGCAGTTTGGCCGAGGTCTGATGGAGTTCAGATCTCGGAAAGTTACAGCCGAAGGTCACTTTGCCACGAATCCGCAATCGATGACGGACAGCCCTGCTCCATTCGAAACGCCCCGCCAAATGCAGGAACGCGCCAAACGGCTGATTGAGCAAGCCGGAGAGGCCGACGCAAAGCGGTCCCAAGAATTAATCAATGAGGCCATGAAGCTGCTGCGAGCATCCATTGAAGCGACCAAACGACCGCAGTAAGAAACCTTGCGCGATTTAGGACAGCCAAAGCCGATCGCGAAATGAGCCTGTTCGGTTCATAAGATCTCCTCAATCCCGCAGGGCCGCCAGCAATCCGCGGCGCGACGCCCTACGACCGGGGGGAGGAGGAAAAGACACTTTCGCGGAACCACTTCACGTGCTACTCAGAGACAATCTGGTCATGAAATCACGTAACTGGATCTCCCCCGACATGGCAGCGTTGCTTTTTTCTCCGATCATCATCCTGGCAGTCTCACTGCTCATGGGTTTGGCGGTTCCGATCATTACTTGGTTTCGGCACCCCACCGGGGTCGCCTGGCTCTGGACACTCGGTATTGCGACAGGCACTTCGATTCTGGGGACTATCCTCCTGTTTCTCGCCAAGCTTCCTCAATATCGCGCCGGCATCTTTCTTCGTTTCGGCTCCCAACATCTCCCGCCCAGGCAACAACGGCTCTACCGTCTCTCGTTCTGGCTGATCGTTCCATCCGTCGTTGTTCTCTTAGCGCTGCTTTCCGCCTCCCAACGTTTCCAATAACGGTCTTAACAGGCGAATATGGAACGAGTCAGCGAGGATCATAGAGGCGATATTTCTCGGTCTTGGAAACGACCCGGCCCGTCCAGACGGAAAGTCTCTTGGACTCTTTGGTCGGAGAGGTTTCGAAAACCGCCCGCATGGTAATGTCGGCGGGAAAGTCTTTCACCGTGGGGAACGGCTTCCAGGTTTTTGTGTCGGAAAGGTTGACCTCGATCACCAGGTGCTCATGCGGCGGAAGGATCCAGTAACCCGGCCCGTTCATTGTCCACGCACTAATCCCTTTCTCGATCTTCCACAATTTTCCATCCGGATCGGTCACCTCGAAGGAGAGCGCATCATAGCCCCACGAAAACCGCTCTTGAAAAATCCGCACCGGCTTCTCAGATCGGTTCGTAATGACGACGGGAAACTGCAAACGGGAATAAGAGAGGCCCCGCCCCTCACCCGAGCCGATGGGGATGGCGATCGATACTTCCAGGGCGTCCTGGTCGGGGGCGGTCTCCTTTTCGGCCGCCGCACACGGTATGAGGCCAAGCGCCATGACGCCGAGAAACAAGAATAACGACAACCGTTGCCTCATGGCGGTGACGATATTCATCGCCGCTATCTCCCGGAAAATGCGACCGCAGCTAAAGTGACCGCGAAAGTTCTCATACCGAGGAGATTACAAGCACTCCGCCGCACCGCGGTCAAAGCCTATTGGGCGCCGGCGAAACAACCCACGGATTGCGCGACCTCGATACTTTCGGAGAATTTCTCGGTTAGCGTCCACGCCACGTTTCGCATTGCTTCTTCCGCTGCCGCGTCTTCTTCGACGCCACGCACCGCCGTTGCACGCATTGGGACACCGTGCGATCATCAGCGCACCTGCACCCATGAAGTCCGTCTCGTTCTATGCTCTGATCGTGGCCGCGATCGGCTTGGTTCTGTGCTCACCCGCAAGAGCCGCTGATCCGGAACCCGACCTCACCCCGTTCAGCGGGACGTACTACCACAGCCCGGACTGTAGCGATGCCTCCGCTGTTCTCACAGTCCACTTCAGACGCATCCCAAAAGCAAAACGTTCGGGTGAATTTGTTCCTTGTAAGGCGGACGGGAAGATCAAGGATGGAATCCGCGATAACTCGGTCAGCTTTACTGGAGCCGAAGTCCGGGTGAAAGAAGACGGCACGGTCATCGTCTGGGCGACCTGCGTTTCATTCGAAATCACGCCGGACAGCCGCTTGCTCAGCTTTCGCGGGTACGACTCCCAATACGACCGCCCCACACGAAAAGAACGCTAAGCATCGATGATCAAGCAATGGATTCTTTTGCTCGGATTGGTGGTCGGCGTCCGGACGGCGGTCTGCGCTGCAGATGGTCTCCAGGGCGCTTCGGAAAAAGCAGCGCAAACCGTGCTGGCCAATCATGGAGTTTCGTCCACGGTTCTGAGGTCCGAGAATGCACTCCGAGACGTGCCGCCGCCCGGCGGCAAAGGATTCCCCATCGAACTCGCGGGCCAGCCGGGAGTTCGTGTCGTGCTGGATCTGGATTACTGGGTGCTGATGGTCGGGGGGAAGGGTAACGCGACGGTCCTATACATGTTGAATCCGAAAGACGAGCAGTCCGCCCTGGTGATCACGATCGGACAAAGCAAAGGCGCGCTTTCGGACGAGACTCTCGCCAAAGAACCTGGCTTCACGCAGTTCAGCCAGCACCCGGGAAGGATCGGCAATGAGAAGGTGATGTGGCGAAGTTGGTCGGACGCAAATCATCTCCATAGCGATTGCACCGCGCTGTTGACTCCCGTCGGGACGCCAGACGCCAAAAAATATCCCGTTTCTTTGAATGTTACCGCTAACACGCCTGAACGACGAAAAGCGTTGGAAGATCATCTCGAGTCGCTGCAACTCGACTTTGGCGTTAGATGATAGAGGTAGAATCGACGCTCGCCAGCCGGTTCCATTCCATGTAACTTCACGCCCTATGCTTTGCGAACGCTGCCAGCAACGGGACGCAACGGTTTTCTTCACCACTTGCCACTGTAACGTGGACAACCCCGATGAGACCACCACGACCTCCGGGCCAAATCTCTGTCGTGAGTGTTTTGAGCGCGATATGCCCGATAAGTCGATGCAGTGGCACCTGGAATTGGAAAAAGGCTGCAGCTTTTGCGGTCGGAAATGCGGGGAGAGCATCTGCCGCCGGTGCCGCCTCGAGGCAGGGCGGTTTTCGCGAGAGATCGGTCTCCACTTTTCTGGAGAGAAACGGACCCGCGAAGATAGGCATGAGCGCATGCGGCTGATGAACGCACTCACCGAGCACATGAAGCAATGGGTCGCGGAAACGCGGCCCGACTTGCAGGACGAGCCCGAGGGTTCTGACAACCCTGACTTTTCACCGGACGCCGTCTACGAGCGCCTGGCGGAAGCCGATTCGCAGTTTCAGATCGGGGCTTACCAATTGGTCCGTCGCGCCGTTCGGGAGGCGTCGGCCACAGGGCCAGGTCCGAACGCTCACGTTTCCGGCCGCGAAGTGGCCCTGGCCTTTCGTGCGCTGGCCATCCGGGAGTTTGGCCGGGACGCCTTTTCGACGCTGAGCGGTTGGGGACTTTATACCACGGATGATATCGGCGCCGTGGTCTTCCAAATGATTGCCGCCGGGCTCCTCGGCGCACAGCCGGAAGACCGCCTGGAAGACTTTCACGCGATCTACAATTTTGCCGAGGCCTTTCCTCGGGACTGACCGCGGCGCGGGATTCGCGCGGCTTTGCGACTGATCTTTCTCAAGCTAAATCGGAACCTCGTGCTGGCGGAGCAGTGTGAATCGGTCGGCGAAAGGTAATGCAGCGCTTTGGGATGATCGTCGTGCAGCAGGCTTCGGAATCGCTGCGCGTCGCGCTCACATAGAGTTCGCCCGCCGTTTCCCGCATGAGCCAGCCCACGGTGATGCACGCCCGCAGCCCATGATCCATCTCCTGCGCGTCGGTCCAGGCATCAATGCTCGCCGCATCGTTCCATTCGATCCAGACCAGGGGAAAGGGGATCGCGCTCATCGCTTAAACAGTAACCGCAGTTCGCGAGTAATCCCGGCCACAAAAAATCGCCACCGCTTCGGGCGCCGAACCAGGCACGCCACGTTGAGCGCGAGACGCTGAAGCTTGGCTGCGCGGCTCATTGGTCATGCCCATGCCCAGGTGGCCGAGACGGTATCCGGCGGCGTGATGCCCAAGGACGCGCAGGCATCCGGGTTAAGATCGAGTTCGCAGCCATTGTGGATATTCGACCGGTGCGGCATGGTATCGCGCAGATAACAAGTCACCGTCCGGCCATTGGCGGTGACGAGCACCGGCTTATTGCGCGCGGCGGCGCCGAATTGCGCCCAATCCTCCGGAGGCAGCGCACAGGCCGGCCCACTGCCCTGGCTGGTAACATCGCCCCACTTGCCGATGCCATTGTCGCCCTTGCCGAAGCAATAGCTATCGGTCCCGCCGGCGGCCTGGCACGCGCGGAAGGCGGCGACGTCGGCGGGATCAGCGAAGGTCGAGGCCTGGACCGCGTGCGCGCCGGCCGGATCCGTGGCGACCGCGGGCCAGGGCGAATCCGCGGGCAGGCTCGCGAGATGGGTCAGCGCCGCCAAGGTGGCCGGCCCGATGACCCCATCCTCCTGCGTCTGGAGAATGGCCTGGATGCCTTTGCGGGCGGTGTCTGCGGTTGTGGCGATCGTCATGGTGTCTCCCAGATTGTTTCGCGGATCAAAAGCGGGCTCCACGACAGGTGGGTCGGGTCCACTTCGTAAGAGGGTGCATTTTGCAGCCGGATGCCGCCCGCGTGCTGGACGACTTCAAACGCGAATTGCGAGCAGAAAGTGGGTAACTTGGCGTTACCTTCCTGACCGTCACCGAGGAACACCCGGGCCGGCGCGAGAAAGCGGAATAACCCGGCGATGCTATAAGGTTCGTGCGCGGCAATCGCTTCGTCGCAATACGCCTGCGCCGCCGCCTCCATCGCGGGCGTCCATCCGGCCACGCGGAAGAAATCGATGTCCGCCTCTTCGCCGGGAGAAAGCGAACGCTCGCGCACGGCCGGCCAATAGGCTTCCACGAGTCTCTTCGTCTTCTCGTCCCATACCCCGGCATGACAATAACCGCCGCGAGTTAGCGCGTCGATCGCGAACGACAGCGGGTCATGGCGGTGGGAACGGAAGAGGGCAATTTTCACCGTTGCTTTCCTTTCTTCTTCGACGGCTTGAATCGGGCGCGCAGTTGCTCGTAGATCGCCCGGGCCTCTTCCTCCGTCAGCTCGATGGCATCGGCTTCGGTATCAAACCGCTGACCTTTGGAGAAGACGATCATGGCATGCTTACTTGCGTTTCACCGCGATGACGATGACCAGTGCGCCGATCGCCACGGCGACGTAGTCGATCGAGGCGTGAATCGCCACGAGGGTTTCGAGGAGGGCTTGCAAGGCTTCCTGCATGTCATCAGTGGGCTTTGACAGGCGCGGTAGCGGCGGCAGGTGCCGGCGTTGCCGCCGCACTGGGAATGACGTTGGCGACCGCCGGAACCGCCGCGCCAGCAATGGCCGGGAACAATCCGGACGAACCCGCAGAGAGCAAGAAGCTGGCGCCAGCCGTGCCAATGGACGTGACGACATGACCCGCAGCCCGGCCCTGGGCGAGCGTCGCCGCACTGTGGCTGACCTGCTGGACATCCCACACCGTTCCACGATCGGCATAATGGGAGCCCGCCATGTCACCCTGGAAGCGCGCGATGGCCTTTCCGGTGGTTCGGTCGTACAGCACGGTCTGGGCGCATCCGCCGAGCAAGAGAAGCGGCAGAAGTGTGAGGAGCAGGAACCCGAGCGCGAGAAGGAATCGTTTCATGGTGTTTGGGGCTGACGGGCTTTGTCTGGCGGTTGAGGTGTCGGAGTAACTGCAGGTGGAGGACAGGAAGTCGACTCTGTTGGACCGAGCTTCTGAACAAAAAAGCGCGTCCACAGCGGCGCGACTCCGCGGACCACTCCGACGGAAATCAGCGCCATAAAAAAGGAGAAGAAAAGCAGGTTATCGACGTTGGGGACGATATTCGTCCAATGGATGACCATCGGGGTGACAACCACACCGGTGATCGTCGAGCAAAACACCTTCCACGCCATCGGTCGGATGCCGGGTGTCGGTGACGAATAGAGCCCGAGGTTGAGCAATGCCCCGCCGAGTGCTCCCACGATGCAGATAAGGCGGTATCTCTCATCATCGAAGATAGCTGGTCCAGAGAAGGCTTGAACCGGAACTTGCGACACGTCGGCGACAATCGCGGTAATGGCAGCGGCAATCGTGGTCGAGATCACCGCTAGCCCTTCGTGCATGGCTTGGAGACGTTGTGGCATGGCTTACGGAGCAAAGCACGCGGCCAGCGCCCCAGATGCCGCGAGGTTTTGGATTTGTGCCTCTGCCTGGGTGTCCGTCCATTGCCCGATGTTGGTGTAGTCCGTCTCGCTCCAGAGGATCAAGGCCCGAAGCATGCCGGGACTACTCATGGTCACCACCTTGGCTTGCGGGTCGTCCGTGTAGCGCGGGGTGATCGTCGAGACAGTTTTCGCTGCGATGGATAGAGGAGTGGTTAGTGTCATAGTTTAGATAGGGTTGAGAGTGAGTCCTGCGCCGTTTATGCCGTTCGGGCCGGTGCCGCCGGTATTGGTGAAAGTGTTGCCGCTG
>Ga0206857_1040_pt1 | contig 28035 bp, 23 predicted proteins | sample Alteio_BWOrgCont_49_FD_152865 | JGI IMG/M metagenome (GOLD analysis project Ga0206857, IMG submission 152865) | Enriched cells from forest soil in Barre Woods Harvard Forest LTER site, Petersham, Massachusetts, United States -... | ecosystem: Environmental > Terrestrial > Soil > Temperate forest >...
GTAGTCAATATGCATACCATCAAGCCTATTGATGCCCAGATGATTGTTCAATCAGCCCAAGAAACTGGTGCTATTGTAACTGCTGAAGAACATCAGATGGCAGGTGGCTTAGGTTCTGCTGTGGCTGAAGTTTTAGGCCAACAGTATCCGTGTCCTGTGGAAATCATTGGTGTTAAAGATTCTTTTGGTGAAAGTGGCACGCCTGCACAATTGCTCATTCATTTTGGATTAAAGGATGAAAATATCGTGGCCGCTGTTAAAAATGTTATTAAGAGGAAGGTTAAATAAATGACCAAACTTCATGACATCGCCAAGAGTGGCCAGAGCATTTGGATTGATAATATCAGCCGTTCCATGATCGCCAGTGGTAAATTAAAGTCGCTCATTGACCAGGGCCTGCGTGGCCAGACTTCAAATCCAACCATTTTTAAACAAGCCATCAGCCAAAGCTCTGATTATGATGTCAAGATCCAACAAATGGCTGAAGTAGGCAAATCCACTTTTGAAATTTATGATGAGCTGACTATCAAGGACGTGCAGGATGCAGCCGATGTCTTCAAAGGTGTTTATCAAGAAACCAAAGGTTTAGATGGTTATGTGAGCCTTGAGATTAATCCTAAATTGGGCAATGAGTTAGAGGCACAGTTCAAAGAAGGTTTGCGGTTATGGCAGAAGCTTAATCGTCCTAATGTGATGATTAAGGTACCAGCCACTAAAAATGGTTTAGGTGTGGTTGAGGGATTGATTGCTCGTGGCGTTAATGTGAATGTAACCTTGATTTTTTCTGCTGAACAATACCAACAAGTTGTTTGGGCTTATATGAAAGGTTTAAATCAACTGGCCAAAAGCGGGGGAGATGTTAAAAAAGTCCGTTCCGTGGCCTCAGTTTTTGTAAGCCGTATTGATGCAGCTATTGATAAGAAATTAGACGCACAAGACCAAGGCGCGCTCAAAGGCAAAGCTGCAGTGGCTAATTGTGAGATCGTTTATCATAAATTCCAAAAAAGTTTTAGTGGCACCGAATTTAAAATATTAAAAGAAAATGGGGCGCATTTGCAGCGTGTTTTATGGGCTTCGACTGGGACCAAGGACCCTAATTATAGCGATATTAAATATGTGACGGAGTTAATTGCCGCAGATACGGTCAACACCATGCCAGATAAAACTCTTGATGCAGTGTTAGATCATGGGATTTCTAATGTTGTAATGCCTGGGAGTGTTTCTGATGCGCAAAAAATAATTGAACAATTGCGAGGGCTTGGGATTGATGTAGGCATGATTTGTAATCAATTGCTCGACGATGGATTGATTTCATTTGAAAAATCTTTCGAAGAATTGACCGTTTCAATTGAAGAGAAATCCAAGAGACTTTCAGTGAAATAGAAAAATTAGAAAATTTTAATGGAAATTTTCTAATAATTTGCTACAGTATGAATAGCTTTTAAACCACGGGTAAGAGTAATTCTTATCAACAATCAACAGGAGGAAGTATGAACAAGAAATTAGTAGTTTTAGCTGCTCTGATCTTCGGCGCAGCCGGGTTCATGATGACCCAAACCGTCAAGGCCCAAGATGCAACTGATAACAGCGCGATGAATAGCGATAATTCCGCTGCGAATACCGATAACAGCACCACCAACGCTAGCTAATTATAAAGAGAGTGTTGATATAAATAACCCCGTATTGAAAAATACGGGGTTATTTTTTTTAGGTTTCTCTGGCATGCTGACCTAGGATGTATTACACTATAAACAATGAGTTCTTGGCGAGGGATAACGTCGTTATCATATAGTGAAATCAAGGAGTTACAAAATAAACGTCTTTATTCCTTCATTAATACCCACGTTTATCCTTTCAGCCCTTTTTACCGCAAAATTTTTGATGACAATCACATTGATCCCCGTAAGATCCAAAGCCGCGAAGATTTAAAACGCATCCCTTTTATTAGCAAGACAGACCTCATCAGCAAAGAAAATCCGCAGAAATTCAAAGATTTCATCCTTCAGCCGGATAAAGAAAAAATCATGCAGCGTTGGCCTAAGACCAAACTTTTGTCCGTCGCACTCAATTCCATGCTGCATGGACGTCGCATGGAAGATGATCTGGCGCGTGAATACCGGCCAATCTTTATGACTTTTACAACGGGTACCACCAACGCACCAGTGGCTTTTATGTATAGCCGATATGATCTGGATAATCTCTATGTTTCCGGTGCCCGCATGGTTGAGCTTTTTAATATTAAGGGTGAAGAACGCATCATGAATCTTTTTCCTTTTGCGCCACACCTGGCATTTTGGCAGACTTTTTTAGGTGCCATTGAAGCAGGTGTTTTTGCTTTATCAACAGGTGGCGGAAAGGTGATGGGCACCGAGGGGAATTTAACGGCACTGTTGCGCATGAAGCCTTCAGCTATTTTAGGTGTTCCAAGTTATATCTATCATTTGATACGTTTTGCCCAAGAAAAAGGGCATGATTTATCGTTCTTACAAAAGATTGTCCTAGGTGCCGCTAAGGTCACCTGTGCTTATAAACAAAAACTATCTGATATGTTAGCCGCGCAGGGCGCCAAAAATGTTTCAATTTTTGGGACCTATGGTTTTACAGAAGCCCGTTGCGCTTGGGCTGAATGCCCCACCGAAAACCATGTCTCCAGTGGATATCATCTTTATCCGGACAAAGAAATTTTTGAAATCATTGACCCTGCCACTGGTGAGGTCAAAGAGGACCATGAAGATGGTGAATTGGTGTACACCAATTTGGATGCCAGGGCATCAGTCGTGCTGCGTTACCGCACAGGTGATTTTGTCAAAGGCGGTATCCGTCATGAACCGTGCCCTCATTGTGGCCGTCGAACTTTGTTATTATCCTCGGATATTACACGCCTTTCAGATAATAAAGACATTCAGCTTTCAAAAGTCAAAGGTACCTTGGTGAACTTAAGTCATTTTGGTGAAGTGCTTAATGATATTTCCCAGGTTAGTGAATGGCAGTTAGAAATCCGTAAGCATAAAAATGACCCCTATGAAGTCGATGAGATGGTTGTTTATATCACCTGTCAAAATGGGGCAAATCAGAGTCAGCTTTCTCAGCTTATCAAGGACAAATTGACCGGTGCGACTGAAGTATCGCCTAATGAAATTAAATTCATCCCATTAGAGGAAATGGTCAAACGCTTGGAGCTGGAAACGGCAAATAAAGAAAAGCGGATTTTAGATATTAGGCCCAAGGTATAAGGAGAATAATTATGGAACGAGTCGCGATTGTCAATGGTGTACGCACCCCGTTTGCAAAGATGGGGACGAATTTTAATAATTTAAGCGCGCAGGAGTTAGGCCGTATTGCCTGCCGTGAATTAATCGAGCGCATGGGGCTGGATGTTAAATTAATTGATGAAGTGATCTTTGGTTGTGTGGGCCAGCCAGCTGAAGCCGCGAATGTTGCCCGTGTTATTGCCTTGCTTGCAGGCGTGCCTAAAAGCACACCTGCGTACACGGTGCATCGTAATTGCGCCTCGGGCATGGAATCAGTGCTGAATGCCGCCGTCCGTATCAAGGCCGGTGAGGGCAGTTGCTATTTGACCGGTGGAACAGAGTCCATGAGTAATATTCCTTTTTTTCTTTCAAAGGAATACCAGGAGATTTTAAGTGAGATTTCACGTGCCAAAACCTTCCCGGCAAAATTACAAGGTTTTGCTAAAATCCGGCCGCATCATTTTTTGATGCCTAAGATTGGTTTGCAATTAGGCCTCACTGATCCTGTTTGCGGGCTTAACATGGGCCAAACCGCTGAGGTGTTGGTCAAAGAATTTGGGTTAACCCGCCGTGATCAGGATGAGTTCTCACTTGCATCCCATCAAAAAGCCATTGCCTCAAGGGCCATTTTAAGGGAAGAAATTGTGCCGGTGATTCCCGGTCCTAAATATAAGGAAGCCATGATGGATGATAATGGCCCGCGTGAAGGTCAGACCATGGAAGCATTGGCTAAATTAAAACCATTCTTTGAGCGTGGTACAGGGACTGTCACTGCGGGTAATTCCAGTCAGATTACTGACGGGGCCTGTGCGTTGATGGTGATGAGCGAATCAAAGGCCCGTGAGCTAGGGCTTAAGCCTTTAGGGTTTATCCGCAGCCATGCCATTGCAGGTGTTGATCCCAATCGCATGGGGATTGGCCCGGCGCATGCCATTCCCATGGCTTTGAAAAAAGCGGGCATGAAGCTTTCTGATATGCAGGCCATTGAAATCAATGAAGCCTTTGCGGCCCAAGTCTTGGGTTGCGTGCTGGCCTTGGCTTCAGAGAAATTCCTTAAACAATATGGCTTTGAAGAATATGCTTATCAAATCGATATGGCCAAATTAAATGTGCATGGCGGGGCAGTGGCTTTAGGTCATCCAGTTGGTGTCACCGGAGCTCGTTTGATCTTGACCATGTTGAAACATTTAAACCGTAGCAATCTAAATGTAGGGATTGTTTCGTTGTGCGTTGGCGGCGGCCAGGGTGTGGCTATTGTATTAGAGAGATAGGAGAAAAATATGTCCATCTTTTATAAAGAAGAATCCAATGTCGGCGTTATCACCTTTGACCAACCTGATTCCAAGGTCAACGTGCTTAATGCAGCCACCTTAACGGCCCTGGACAAAATGCTTGATGAGCTAAAGAGCAAAACTCTAAAGGTTTTGATCATCCAGAGCGCAAAGAAAGATATTTTTATCGCCGGTGCTGATATCAAGGAAATTGAAAATATCACCGAGGTTGCTGATGGCAAGAAAAAGGCCCAGGCCGGCCAACGGGTGATGGATAAGATCGAGGATCTGCCGTACCCAACAGTAGCTGTGATCGATGGCGCTGCCTTGGGCGGTGGTTGCGAATTGGCATTGGCTTGCCGTTATCGCATCATGACCTTTAATGACAAGATCCGTATTGGTTTGCCTGAAGTGAATTTGGGTTTTGTGCCGGGATTCGGCGGGACCTATCGCATGCCGCGTCTATTGGGGCTTCAAGGGGCACTTAAAATAATTGTTTCAGGCGCTCCTATTAATTCATCTGCTGCTTTTAAAAGCGGCTTGGTTGATCGGCTCTATCCATCGGTCGGCCTTCAAGATCGTATTAAAGAATTTATCGAGGAGATTTCAACCCAACCACACAAGAGGATTTTCAAAGCCCCTGAGCCCAAAGGTTTTAATGCTTTTTTGGAGAAAAATTCAATAGGTCAGAGTGTAGTTTATAAACAAACCATCAAATCAATTCAAAAAGCAACCAAAGGTTTTTATCCGGCACCGCTAAAAGCGGTGGATGTGATCCGTAAGACTTTATATCTTCCACGTGAGCAAGCCTTGGATATTGAATCAACTGCCTTTGCAGAATTGGCCATTACGCCTATTTCTAAAAATTTGGTCAAGGTTTTTTATCTTTCTGAGAAGTATAAGAAGTTGACCTTGCCTGGCACCGAAAATATTAAACCCATGCCTATTTCAAAGGGTGCGGTGATTGGCGCTGGCATCATGGGTGGTGGTATTGCCCAATTATTCAGCGATCGTGGGGTTTGGGCACGTATTAAAGATATCAATTATGACGCCATTGCTAAAGGCCTTAAGGCTGCTAATGATGTTTATGCCTCAGCCCTTAAGCGCAAGAAGGTAAAGCCCTATCAAGTGGCGGCTAAAATGGCCATGATTTCCGGGACCGTTGATTACAGCGGTTTTGCCGATGCTGATATTGCCATTGAGGCTGTGGTTGAAAATATGGATGTTAAAAAGAAGGTGTTTGCGGAAGTTAGTCAGGTTTTGTCTGATAAGGCCATTCTAGCATCGAACACTTCTTCTTTATCTGTCACTGAAATGGCACGTGCATCCAAAGATCCTTCACGCGTGATCGGCTTTCACTTTTTCAATCCCGTGCATCGCATGCCATTGATTGAAATCATTACCACCGAATTAACATCCCAGCAGACGCTGGTGACAACCTTGGAATTTGCCAAAAAATTGGGCAAGACACCCATTGTTGTCAAAGATGCTCCAGGCTTTTTAGTCAATCGTATCTTGTTAGCCTATATTAATGAAGCAGGACGTATCCTGGAAGAAGGTGGCTCCATTGAGGGAATTGATCGATATGCCACTAATTTTGGTATGCCTATGGGGCCTTTTACCTTATCCGATGAAGTTGGTCTGGATGTGGGTGTTAAGGTTTTGCATGTTTTAGAAAATGGTTTAGGCCCACGATTCAAACCTGGAAATTTCTTTGAACATGTGCTTGATAAAAAATTACTTGGTAAAAAGTCAGGCAAAGGTTTTTATATCCATGGCAAAGAAAAGACAGTTAATTCTGAGGTTCAGTCACTTGTGAAAAGTGGCAGTGGCGTTCCAGAAGAAGAAGCAATCGACCGCATGATGTTTATCATGATCAACGAAGCGGCTATGATTTTGCAGGAAAAGGTGGTCGATGGTCCCGACACCGTAGATATTGGCATGATCATGGGTACGGGCTTCCCGCCGTTTAGAGGTGGCCTCTTGCGTTATGCAGATTCCCTTGGTATTGACCGTATGGTTGAGAGGATGGAAAAATTAGAAGCACGGTTTAAAGACAGCCGCTTCAAACCTTGTGGATATATTTTGGATTTGAAAAGTCGTGGTGCAAAGTTTTATAATTAATTTATGAAGGCAGCCCTTAAAAAGAATATCCTCATTGGTATTTTTTCAGTAGCAGCTTTGCTTTTATTGGCCGCAGTCGGGTGGTTCGTTTATTTTAAATTCCAGTTTACCACCTACGAAGATGCCCAATACAAATTTACCATCGAATACCCCAAAAATTGGCAGGTGATTATTCATCCAAAGGAAAATGTAGCCGTAGTCTTTGTTCGGCCCAAAGACACTGCACTAGATACCATCCAGGAAAATTTTAATGTCACCATTCAACCTTTGCCAGAAGGCATGTATAGTTTAGGGCCTTTTACTGCCACCATTAAAAATCAAATGGCAGCGGTATTTGGCAAGAGGGTCCTAATGAAGGATGGTGCCATTAAGATTGGCTGGCGTGATGGTCATGAGTTGATTGTAGATGCGCCTGAGCCTGATCATTTGAAAATGATCAATGCCTGGGTTTTGCGCAGTACCCAGGTCTGTATTCTTACTTTTTTGGGAGATTTAAATAAATACCCCCAAGATGCCCTGACCATCCATGAAATGATCTATTCCCTGCAGTTGCAATAGTCCTCGTTCGTTTTCCATTCGAGCCGATTCTGATCTTGCCTTCCTGGAAGGATATGTTATATTGGTGCTTCCCCCAGACAATTTAATTAGCCCTAGCACACCCCGAATTGAAGGATGTTGATGCGTATTTTTAGGAACATTATCTTAATCTGCATGAGCCTCTCGATCATTCCTTTGATCCTGGTGACGAGTATTTATTTTTATCATACTCAAAAGGAATTAAAGACAGAGATTGACGGCAGGCTTAATGCGATTTCGACCCTCAAAAGAAATAAACTTGAGACCTTTTTAAATTCCCGTAAAGAAGATTTAAAAGCTCTTCAGGGCTTTCCTTCTGTTCAAGTCAATTTGCCCACTTTAGAACAATTCAATTATGACCGTTATAGCCTGGCTTATTCTAAAGCTAAATGGCAGCTCGAAGACCAACTTCGGGCCTTCATGAATTCCTATGCCTATGCCGATATTGTTTTGCTCAACACTGAGGGTGTGGGAGTTTTTGTCACCAATCCACGGCATATTAATTCCTATCTTGGTAAGTCCTTTTTTAATGAGACAATGCTTCAACAAGCTAGAACTGGGATTCTCTACAGCGGTCCTCAAGCGACCAAGGATTGGAAATATCCCTATATTCTTTACATGGTTTCCGAAGCTGTTGATACCAATGGCAGATTCTGTGGGTACATTGTTTTAGTTTTAGACATGAATGTGATCTATGATTTCATTGCTGATAATACAGGGCTAGGTCAAACTGGAGAGACCTTTTTATTAAAGAAAATGCCAGATGGGAAGTTTTTATATATAAGCCCTTTGGCCCATGATTTTCGAGCCATTCTCAAGAAAGAAATAGATCTTTCTTCTAAATTGACCCAAGGGATCGATTATCAAGGAAAAGAGTCCTTGTCTGTTATTCACGGCATCGATTTTCTTAATTGGAAAATAGTCACCCAGATTGATAAGGATGAAATTTTTGCCTCCATCAATAATATCGCCACCGTCTTTTTTATTGTTTGTGTGGTGATTCTTTTGGCCATTGTTCTTGGGTATCTGATGTCTGCGGGTTTTATTTTGGCGCCCATTGAGAAACTACAATCCTTGAGCGTGCATGATCCATTAACAGGGGCATTAAATCGCCGGGGCTTACAGGATGTTCTGGCCCGTGAATTTTCAGTTGGTCAACGGATGGGAACCCAGACCCAGGTATTATTAATAGATTTAGATAATTTTAAGCAAATCAATGACCAGTATGGTCATAGTGTAGGCGATTCAGTGTTAGTGCAAGTGACCCAACAGACACTGAAGTCCGTGCGTCAAACGGACCACGTCGCCCGTATCGGTGGTGATGAATTTATGGTGATTTTGCTCGATAGCAGGCAGGTGGATGCGATTAAAGTAGCAGAAAAAATACGCATGGCCATGGCTGAGGTAGCTCAACGGACATCCTCAGGCCATATTGTCAGGACCACCTGCAGTATCGGCATGGTCCCCCTGGAAGAGAAGTTGGTCTCCATTGATGCACTTTTAGAAAGCCTGCATTTTTCCCTACGTTTAAGTAAAACTGAAGGTAAAAATCGAATTACCTATCAGGGCAAGCCCGTAACGGTTGAATCTAACCAGAGCAATGCGGCCTCAGAGTTTAAGAAAATAATTTCATCGGGTGATAAGTTTTACACGGCCTCCCAACCTATTTTTGATATGCGTAATATGACTAAGGTGGGTTATGAACTTTTATCCCGCTTAGACCATGAAACCTATTCTTCACCTGATGTATTTTTGCTTCAGGCCAGGAATTTAGATCTTTTAGGCATGGTTGATTATGCGTGCATGCAAAATTGTTTAAATACCGTCAAGAGTGGATGTAACGGCAAACGTATCTTCATTAATATTTTTCCTTCAACCTTGGCTGAAACGTCGGTGGACCAGCTGATGGAAGATTTGAATGCTGCAGGGAATAATCTTCGTTTTTGTCTGGAGATCAATGAGCAGGAAATTCTAGGGGACCCGATGTATTTAATCCCTTCGGTGATGCGGCTTAAAAAAGAAGGGGTCATGATTGCTTTGGATGATTATGGTTTTGGCCATAGCTCTATTGAGACCTTGGTCCTTCTGGAGCCTGATATTGTCAAGATTGACAAGAAAATTATCAAGGATATTTCTAAAGAACCTAGTAAATATAACAGCCTTAAACGGCTTTTACGGGTTATTGAAAGCTGTAAAGCTTCAGTGATTGCTGAAGGCATTGAAACCGAAGAAGATCTTCAAGTGTTGCGTGAATTAGGTGTTGTCTACGGGCAAGGTTTTTTTATGGGCAGGCCAGAAATCCCGCCTAATTTGATATAGCTGTTAAACTCCCATCCGTTCACCTAAAAATTCCTGCAAGCTGTGACATTGAAGATAAGGATTACTTTGCTTTTGGTGACCAATCGTATCCGTTGGTGTTTCTCCGTAATTATGCCCAGGATAGATCACGATTTCATCAGGTAATTTCATGATAATATTGTAAAGGGTGTTATACATTACCTTGGCGTCCCCGCCTGGCAAGTCACATCGGCCGCAGCCATCCACAAAGAGCGCATCTCCGCAGATCAGCTGGCCTTGAGCTAAAAAGCATTGGCAGCCAGGCGTGTGTCCAGGGGTGTGTAGGATATCAAAGGTGATTTTCCCAACGGTTAATTTATCTTTTTCTGTTACATCCACAAGGCCTTCAAGCCCTCGCCGCAGCGGAGGGTATTCATATTTGGATATGTACGCCGGTACTTTGTGGATGGACAAAAGTTTATTGAGGCCATTGACGTGATCAGGATGGGCATGGGTCAAAAAGACCTTGGTGATTTTATAGCCAAGCTTTTGGGCTTCCTTGCACAAAAAATCCACATCCCAAGCAGGATCTACAACGGCCATCTCCTTAGTTTCAGGGTCGCCCAGTAAATAGAGAAAATTATTTAAGGGGCCAATTTCATATTGTTGGATCAGTAGTCTTGACATACGTAACCTCGCCTTTATAATCATACTTATATATGTCATCCCCGCATGCTGTATTGGGAATGACATTTTTTATTCTATCTTATTAGTGGAGGTTAATCAAATGGCGCTCTTGGAATCAATCAAAATCCCTCTGGGTACAACCATACCAGCGTTTGAATTAAAAGATGCTTCTGGCAAATCTTATAAAAGCGATGCTCTCTTTGGCGAACGTGGGCTTCTTGTTGTCTTTACCTGCAATCATTGCCCTTATGCTATTGCCGTCTGGCCGCGTGTGGTCCGTTTGGCCCAATATGGCCGTGGCATGAGGGTCAATACCATTGCCATCAATCCCAATATTAATCCTAATTTTCCCGATGATGCGCCTGATAGGATGCTCCTTAAGACCAAGGAATTGGGTATTGATTTTCCTTATCTGGTGGATGAGTCCCAGAAGGTGGCTGAAGACTTCAAGGCGCAATGCACTCCTGATATCTATCTTTTTGATAAAAATAAGGCCCTGGTTTATCATGGCCGCATTGACGATAACTGGAAGGATGAAGAAGCAGTGACCCGTGAAGAATTAAAGGAAGCGATGAATAATATGGCGGCGGCCCGTCCGATTGCCGGTAAACAATTTCCCAGCATGGGTTGTTCAATCAAATGGAATTCATAAATCGCATTACTGAAGCAGATAATCAGGACCAAATCATTGACGATCTTTTAAGAGAAGTCGAAGGTGATTTTGATTTAGGTATTTTATATGTCTGTCCTTGGACGCCCTATGAGCCGGCAGAATTGTTCAAGGCCTTAAAGGCCCGTGGCAAGATGCGGCATTTAATTTGCTGCACCTGCGCTGGCATTATTGGAGGTGAGCGTGAGATCGAGGGACGGCCTTCAGCGTCCTTAATGCTGATGCGCCTGCCGGATGTTAAAATCACACCTTTCGTGCTCACACAGTCAGTACTTGAAGGTTTAAGGAACAAGGAGGATTGGTATAATTTTCTTGAAGTGTACCCTAATGAAATTCCTTCCTTCATTGTTTTTGCTGATCCTTTTTCCATTGATGGCAATGGCATTCTTTCAGGTTTGAATCAAGCTTATCCAGGTCTGCCTATTGTGGGTGGCTTGGCATCAGCTGCGTCTGGTCCAGGTGAGAATGTTTTGATCCTGGATGGTGAAGTGCTATCAGAAGGTTTGGTGGCCGTATGCCTCACAGGTAATTTGCGTGTTGAGACTGTTGTGTCCCAAGGCTGCCGTCCCATTGGGGACACCTTTATTGTCACCCGGGCTGATCGTAATGTGGTCTATGAATTGGCTGGCAGGCCTTTTTATAAGGTGCTTGAAGAAGTTTTAAATAAGTCGACTGATTATGATCGGCACCTGGCCCATGAAGCCATTTTTGTCGGTATTGCCATGGATGAATACAAAGATAAATTCAAACGCGGTGATTTCTTGATCCGTGGTCTTCTGGGTGTGGAGCCTGAAAGCGGGGCAGGAGCTGTTGGTGATTATATGAGGGTCGGGCAAACCGTGCAATTTCACCTGCGTGATGCCAGGACAGCTGATGAAGATTTGCACGAATTGCTCAAACAGTACAAAGCAAAAAAACAGCCAATCTCAGCCCATGGTGCTTTTGTCTTTTCATGCAATGGCCGTGGTATTAATTTATTTAAAGAGCATGACCATGATATCAAGATCATTCAACACCATCTGGGGCCCGTGCCTGCGGCAGGGTTCTTTTGCGCTGGCGAAATTGGGCCGGTTGGCGGCAAAAACTTTTTGCACGGGTTTACCAACAGCATGGCGCTTTTCTACCCCAAGCATGATATTATCTAAGTTATGTCTTCCCAAATATATTTAGACCGCATGTTTGCCTTTGCTACCCAAGCGGGCCGTATTGCTTTAGAATTAATGGCCAATAGCGAGCCAGGGCTCAAGAAAGATAATTCGATTATCACGCTCGCTGATAAAACCATTTCAAAACTTGCCCGTGAAACTCTTTCTGATTTTTTGCAAACCCCTCAACACATACTGATCGACGAGGAAGACCCCAAGTCCATTGAATATATGGACCAAGACCGTCTGGAGAAAACTCCGTTTATCTGGGCGGTTGATCCCATTGATGGCACACGGTTGTATGCTAATCACATGCCCTTGTTTGGGATTTCCATTGGGCTTATCAAGGATTTAAAGCCATGGCTTGGTGTGGTGTATTTTCCGATGCTCAATGAGCTTTTTTACAGTGATGGGCAGGAAGCTTATTTTGTCCAACATGCTTTTAGTCCCCAAGAAAAAAAGACCAGGATCGTGCCTATTGATGAAGTTATTTCCCATCGTTCTATTTTTTTTTGCAATGATACTTTCTTTAACAGGTTTTATTGGAAAGATAAAGATTTTCATATCATGATCAATGCCTGTGCCGTGGTTAATCTTTGCTGGCCTAGCATAGCTCGTGGAATGGGTTCTTTTTTACGCTGCCATTTGTGGGATTTTGCCGGCAGCTGGCCTATTATGAAAAGAGCAGGGTTTGATTTTCGCCGTGTTTCTGATGGTAAAGTATTAGAGAAGGTAGAGGCCGGATTATTTGACCGCGAGCCCTTAAGCTGGCATTTGAAAGAATACTATTTGATCTCAAGCCGCAACAATTTCCCCCAAATTCTCTCCAAAATCGGGCAAAGGTAGATTATCAGTAAAATAAGACAAAAAGGCCGTTAATTGGCATTTTTGTTAAATGTATGTTATCCTTTCCCTTAAGTGGAGATTTTGGGGGGAATATCCTATGAAAACTAATAATTTCAGAAAATCAGCTGGATTTCAGTATGTTATTTTTACTGTTTTGACGGCTTTTTTAGGTATGCCGGTAACTCCGAGCTATGCCCAGATGACCTTTGTCATGCCTCCTCCGGGGCAGATGGTGCATTTAACTGGCCAATTTGAACCTGCCCAGATGGTTGGGCTTAAGGTCAACCTTAAAGATCCCTTTAGCTTTGACTTTATCATGGACCAGGGCCAAACTCCCATGTCAGATGAAGCTAAAAAGATAGAGTTCAATAAAATGATCAAATACTTTTTAGTTTCTTTGACCATGCCCAATAAAGAAATGTGGGTGAACCTTTCTCCTTACGAATCTACCCGTATTATCCCTGAAACTTTTGGCCAGACAGAAATGGGCCGTGATCTTTTAGCCCAGGATTATATTCTCAAACAACTGACAGCTTCATTAATTTATCCCGAAGATGCCTTAGGCAAGAAATTTTGGAGCGCTATTTATAGTGAAGCTCAAACCAAATTTGGTACCACCAGTATCAATGTGAATACCTTTAACAAGGTCTGGATTTTGGCCGATAAGGCTGATGTTTATCAAAAGGGGGACACCGCCTTTTTGATAGGAAGCCATTTAAAGGTGATGATGGAACAGGATTACATGTCCATTGAAAAGCACAAAGAGATGTTTGGTAATGTGCCGCAAACCCCTGCTCAAATTGATGCGCGTACCCGGATGGCCTCTGATTTAGTGCGTCAAATTGTCATTCCTGCCATTGATAGAGAAGTCAATCAGGGAAAAAGCTTTGCAGCAGTGCGCCAAATTTATGCGGCTGAGATCATGGCCACCTGGTTCAAACGGGCTTTGCGTCAAAGTCTCTTGACCGAAGTTTTTGCAAATAAGGGCAAGATTGCCGGCCAACGCCATAATGATCCTCAAGCCATGGAAAAGATTTATCGTCAGTATTTGATCGCTTATAAAAAGGGTGTGTTTAACTATATCAAGGAAGATGTGAGTCCAGATGGCCAGACTATCCCAAGAAAATATTTCTCTGGCGGGGCGTTGGGTGTGAATCCAGCCATGCTTCATATTTATGATGCCACTACTCTGACACCTGAAGCACAATCAGAGATGGATGATTTTGCCATGTCTGTAAAAGACCGTATTTCTAGAATGGTAGATGCTGTTGCGAATTTTAGACCATTTAATTCAAATGGTCAGGTACCTATTGTTCACGATACACCAACATCACTTAAGGAAGAGATTTCAAATGATCAACGCATGTTGGAATCTAAAAGTTCAAATGGCCTTGCGTATCAAGTTAGTTTAAAAGAATCATTGATAACGGGGTATCAAGCCAAACTTGAAAATCGTCAGGTTGAGGAAAATAGGACAATATTACGTGCTGCTATAGTTAGATTACAAAAGGAATTGTTAGAAAATTACCGTAGTTTGCTTAGCAACGAGGCCAATCATCAATTAGAAGATTGGGAAATGAGAGCGACAATATATACCAATAAATTGGGACATTTAGAAGCTGCGCTTTCTGGAAAAGGTGAATTTAATCCAACCAGGGTTTATGTGCAGACAATGTTCCAAAGTGAATTTGAACGGAGAGCACGTCTTGAAGAAAGGTTAGCAGAATTAGAAAAGCGATTGGCAAATTTGGAAAAAGCTGGGCCTGCCGCTCAGGATCAACAAAAAGCTGCTGCTGCTGAAGTTACACAAGCTCAAGATGATGAATCTGTAGCACAGCAACCAAACCTTGTTCTTCTTGATTTTACTAAAGAAGTTTCGGATGAAGAAGCTGCCCTTGACGACGAGAATCAAGCCAGACAAGAAGAGTCTCAAGCCAGAGAAGCATCTGCAGGTGCACGGTTAGTCGAAGCTGCAGAAGAAGCAGCTGATGCCCAAGAAATTATACCTGTAGCATTAGATGGGACAGAAACATCCCCAGAAGAAGTTACAGAAAGCGCAAATGAGGTCAGTCAAATTCTTGGGATATTGGAAGCTCGCATAGAAGAGGTAGAAGCAACTGAAGGCCCTGTTGGAGCTGCTGTCCAAACTGAACTTCCTGAAGCTGAGGCTTTGGCATTTTCTATTGCTGATGGATTAACGCAATTGAATGATATGGACGCCCGTATTCGACAAATCCAAGTGACCCGTCGTGATTTGCAAAGAGCTGTTCAAGTGGTGCAAAGCGATGAAGAAATGGCAAACGTTGCACTTGCTGCTGCTACTAAGAGGCGTGATGATGCGTATAGCACGTTAAAAACAATGGGTACGGGTGAACGTGCTTCCGCAGATGCTGATTTGCGCAATGCTCAAGCGGCATATGATCAGGCTGCAGAACAATTGCGTTTAGCCCAAGAAAGATTAAATTCAGAAAATCCTAGGCTCGAACAAGAGAGTCTCGATCTACAAAATCGGAGAGCTACATTAGTCGCTCAGATCATATCCGCTAACCGTCAACAGAATGCAAGAGTACAAGCAGATAGCGTTGTTGTTACTAATTTTAGAGCAGCTTATGATGCCTATGAAGCTGCTAATAATGCCTATGAAACAGCAAATAGCGAGCTTGTTGCTGCCAATGACAATTACACCCAAGCATTGAAAACCCTGGATATGACGAAGCGTATTCAGCCAGGGATAATGAAAAGACAAGCCGAAGAGAATTTAACAAGTGCTCAAGAGGATTTAACAAGTGCCCAAGAGAATTTAAGACAAGCTCAACAGGGCATTGTCTCTGTTAAAGCAAAACCAGAAACGGTCAGAGCAAGATTGATAGCAGCTGAACAAGCATTAAATACTCGAGTCACGCAATTGAATGCAGTTGCAGCAAATGTGGATAGATTGTATATGGACAGTCGAGTCGAACCTGCTTCGAAAATCAGAGAAGCTGAATTGAGTCGAACCAGAAATCGATTAAGCAGAGGAGAACAGTCATTTGTGGCAGAGGTTTCGAGTACAAACTCATTTGCTGATCAGAATTGGTTTGCTGCCCGTCGTTTGTTGGCTGCTCAAGGTGTGAAAAAAATTACCGATGATCTTATTACGCCTGTTGCCACAGATATTGCTAATCAGCGCCAATCAAATACTTTTAATCCCGAAGAATATTATAGAAACGCGACTGCTAAAAGCACCCAAGGGTTGGAAGCTGAGTTGGCCTTATTAAATGGATTTCCAGCGGCGAAGAAAGCAATAACTGCTATTGAAGGACGGCTTACAGTTGTAAGGCAGCAAAAATTGGCAACTATTTCCGCTATCACAGAAGGAGAGAATCAACGGGTTGTTGCAGCGCTTCACGATATTGCTAATGAAATTTATGGTATCAGGACCCAAAAAGATGAACATGGCGATGGCTTATCGATTGAAAAACAGGTTACGCTAATTTCAAACCTAGTCCTTTCAAAGAATAAAAATGGGGCAACGGTTAGAACGCCCAAAGCAATTGCAGATGAATTTGCTGCCGACAGAAATCGTGAGCAAGAATTAATCGGTAGAGGCGTTTCTCATCAGGATGCTGAGGAACAAGCATTTACAGGTGAACAAGGTTTTGATATGAACGTTGCTCGTATGGTGAGTGTTAAAAAATTACCAGGCATTGTATCAGATGAGGAACAGAGTAATCTAAGAAGTATAGAAACATCCGAAGCAAGATTAACTTCTGTGCTAGATGAACAAAAGGCCAAGCTTGCGAGAGTTGATGATTTAGTCAGGCCAGGATCTGCTGACAGGGCTGAGTTGACATTGTCAAGGGCCAGAAATCCAGAGCGGAGAGTTGGTGGTATCAACTTAAGCGATGAAAATTTGATTCTTAATGTCAAGCTGGATGGTGCTGGTATGCCGTTGCCTGCACAATACCAAGATCCGGCCATGATGAACATCAAGGGATTAACTTCAGTGATCTTAAGCATTGCGCCAGTTAATCCAAAGAACGTACCGGCCTTCTTTGAACTACTCAAATAAGCATCATTTTTTTTCTTCCTGCCCTCGTTTTTTTCATTATAATAGTCCGCATGCCGGACCGTTTTATCAGGATCTACAAAAAATTTTATCTCGACGAAGTTAAGACCCATCTGATGACCTACGGTGCTTTGTCAGGCACCTGTGCGCATTGCAAGCACATGGATTTGAAACTGGACATGCTTAATTGCCCGGAGTGTAAAACTGAATTTAAGTATATTGCCTTTCAAAATATCAAAGACCATATGCCTAAGATGCTCCGTCTGAGTCATGAGAGGCCACAGATCATTTTTGTGGATTATGACGATTTTAAACGCATTGAAGGTGAAGAGAAAGCTAAAGGGATACTTGGATGATAAACAAAAAACGTTTAATTGAGATCACTACCAAATTGCTTCAAATCAATTCTGCCAATCCACCGGGTAACGAGGTGAAGGTGGCTGATTATGTGGCCCGTGATCTAAAAGTTATTGGCTTGGATATCAAAATCCATTCTTTTGCCAAAAATAGACCCAATGTGATAGCCACTCTTAAAGGCTCATGGCCACGTGCTAAAGCGGCTAAAGAGGCGATTTTAATCACCCCCCATTATGACACCGTGCCTTTTGGAGAAGGGTGGAAATTTGATCCTTTAGGTGCCACCATCAAGAATGGTAAGATCTATGGCCGTGGGGCCAGTGATGATAAGGGTAATTGTGCCGTGGGCATGGAAGTGTTGCATAGCCTGGTTGAGGATGGGGTGCGCTTACAGCGTGATATTGTTTTTGCAGCGACCGCTGATGAAGAGACTGGCAGTAAGCTTGGTATTATTCCGTTGCTCAAGAAAGGTATTTTGCGGCCCAAGGTGGCCTTGATCACTGATTCAGAAGAATTCGATGCCATTATTGCCCAAAAAGGGTTATTCCATTGCCGTGTGCAGATTTTTGGTAAGAAAGCCCATGGGGCCTATAATTGGCGAGGGATTAATGCTATTGAAATTGCCGCGCGGGTGATTGGGCGTTTATTGAAACATCAGTTTAAATATAAGAAACATCCCTTGTTGGTGCCGCCGACAAAAAATATTGGCACTATCAAAGGCGGTGACAAGGTCAATATGGTGGCGGATTTTTGTGAGTTTGCCTTGGATTTACGTTTTATGCCGGGCATGAAGGCCGAGAATATTTTAAAAGAACTTAAAACCATTATTGCCAAAGAAACCAAGAATTTTAAAGTCATCATTGATGATTCCCAGAAGCCATACGGGATTGACCCCAAACACCCCTTTGTCAAAATCTATGTGGATGTTTGCCGCAAAATGGGCTTTAAAGCCAATTTGATGGGCAGCCAAGGAGCAACTGTAATTACCTTTTTTCAAGATTATGGTATTCCTGCTTTTTCTACAGGCTGGGGCAGCCATGGGGTGATTCATGCCAATGATGAGTATGCAGTGGTAGAAACTCTACACAATGGCGCCAAGGTCTTGGAACAGTACTTGAAGGAATATGATGCCGCGTAATTTGATTCTTATTTTGGCATTTATTCTTTTGATTCCCCTAAAAGCGCAGGCCCATGAAACGATTTATTTCTCCATCCATCAAGTCGGGTTTGATGGCCAGGCTGCACTGACCATGGTAGGTCCGCGCGAGTTTAAGAACCAAAAAACTGTTTTGATCATCTTTAAGGCCCATGGTAGTAATTTTTCCGACGAGGAAGATATTTATGTGGACCCAGCCAGTTACAAGCCATTTTTTGTGCAGCGGGATTTTAATTTAGGCATTTTTGGTCAGGGCCAGACCTTGGAGGAATACTTGCCAGCCAAGGGTGAGATTGTCATCACCAAGAAAGATGGTTCAAAGACAAGCCAGCAGATCATCAACAAGCAGGGAGAGATTGATAATATTTATGGTTTTATTTACCGTTACCGCAAGGAAGGCAGCTTTAAAATTGGTGATGAAATCAAAATGTCCTTGCCAACCCAGGATTTAGTCATTAAATTGCTCAGGCAAGAATCTTTTAAGATTGATCAAAAGACCTACGATAGTTATTATATGGAAAGTCAACCTACCAGGTATAAGATTTGGTTTGATGCTTCCAAGCATAAACTGCCTTTGCGTATCACCGGCACTATTGGTATACTCAATTCAGTAATGACCATGACAGGGTACAAGGAATAAAATGACGCAGCTGCCAGACAAGCGAGGGTATTACGGCAACTTCGGGGGACGTTTTGCCCCGGAGACGCTCATGGCCGTGCTTGCCCAATTAGAAAAGCAATACAAGCTCATTAGAAGTGACCGTTCATTTCAAAATGAATTTAAGCATTATTTGAAAGAATATGCAGGAAGGCCGACCAATCTGTATTTGGCCAAACGTTTAAGTGCGCATTTAAAGACTTTGAAAGTGTACTTAAAGCGTGAAGATTTGCTTCATACCGGTGCACATAAAATCAATAATACCTTGGGCCAAATCCTGGTTGCCCGCCGTTTGGGCAAGACCCGCATCATTGCAGAGACTGGCGCAGGCCAGCATGGAGTGGCCACAGCAACTGCCTCTGCATTATTTGGGCTTAAATGTGTGGTGTATATGGGTGCCGAAGACGTCAAGCGGCAATCCTTGAATGTCTATCGCATGAAATTAATGGGCGCAGAAGTAAGACCCGTTGAAAGTGGTTCTAAAACCTTGAAAGATGCCATGAACGAAGCGGTGCGCGACTGGGTCACCAATGTGGCAGATACCTTTTATATCATTGGATCAGTGGCTGGTTTTCATCCGTATCCAGCCATGGTGCGTGATTTTCAATCCATCATTGGCCGCGAGGCCCGTCGACAATTCTTGCAAAAGGAAGGGAAATTGCCCAATTATGTCATGGCCTGTGTGGGTGGCGGCAGCAATGCCATGGGCTTGTTCCATCCTTTCTATCAAGATACATCAGTGAAAATGATTGGGGTTGAGGCGGCAGGGCACGGTGTTGATACCCATGAACATTCCGCAACCTTAACCAAGGGTGAGATTGGGGTTTTGCATGGAAGTAAAAGCATGTTATTGCAAAACAAAGATGGCCAGGTACAGATCGCACATTCCATTGCCGCAGGATTGGATTATCCCGGTGTAGGGCCTGAGCATTCTTTTTATAAGGAAAGCAAGCGCGCTGAATATGTGACCATCACCGATAAGGAAGCAATTGAGGGCTTAAAGCTTTTATCACGCTTGGAAGGCATTATCCCAGCGCTTGAGACCTCCCATGCCATTGCCTATTTGCAAAAGCTGGCCAAGCGTGCCAAAAAGAACTCGACGGTGATTGTTTGTCTTTCAGGCCGTGGCGATAAAGATATGAACCAAATTTCGCAATTTATCTAATGAACAAAATCGAACAAAAATTTAAAGAGCTCAAAAATCAAAACCGTAAGGCCTTTATTGCCTTTATCACGGCAGGTGATCCTGATTTAAAGACCACGGAAGAATTAGTGCTGGCCTTTGAGAGAGCTGGGGTTGATATCATTGAATTAGGCATTCCTTTTTCTGATCCCTTGGCGGACGGCCCCACCATTCAGGCCTCATACCTGCGTGCTTTGAATAAAGGGACCACGGTTGAAAAGATTTTAGAAACAGTAGTCCGTATCCGCAAGCACACATCGATTCCTATTGCCTTGATGAGTTCCTATAATCCAATATTTCATTATGGCGAAGAGAAGTTTGTCAAAGCTTGTGCCACGATTGGTGTGGATGGTTTAATTATTCCGGATTTGCCTCCGGAAGAGGCTGTAATTTTGCGTCGTGCCGCTCATGCCCATGATATTGCCACCGTATTCTTTGTAGCCCCGACAAGTACCGATGAGCGCATTAAATCTAACACCAAAGCTGCGAGCGGTTTTGTTTATTATGTTTCATTAACAGGGATCACAGGCACGCAGAAGGCTGTTGCAGATGCCGTGGTCAAGCAGATCAAACATATCAAGCGTTTTACTGATAAGCCTGTTTGTGCAGGTTTTGGTATTTCAACGCCCCAACAAGTTCGTGATATTGGTAGTGGGGCCGACGGTGTGATTGTTGGCTCTGCTATTGTGAAATTTATTGAAAACAATCAAGGAGCTCCTGCCTTGGTGAAAAAAGCGGCAAGCTACGTTGCTTCCCTTGTCCTAAGCCTCAATTGATGCGCAAAATTACCCAATTACCTAACAAGGTCCGTGTGGCGACCCAAGAATTTAAAGACCGCGAAAGCGTCTCCATTGGTGTGTGGGTGGCAGCCGGCGGGCGCTACGAGACAACAGCCAATAAAGGTGTTGCCCACTTCTTAGAGCACATGGCTTTTAAAGGCTCTGCCCAATACTCATGCAATAAGATTAAAGAGCTCGTCGAAGGTGTGGGGGGAAATCTGAATGCCTTTACCGCTGAAGAAGAAACTTGCTATTATGCCAAGGTGCCTATAACCCATTTAAAACAAACTTTTGATGTGCTGGCAGACATCACTTTTTTCCCCAAAATTTCTTCCAAAGACCTGAAGAAAGAACGTACAGTGATCTTGGAGGAAATTAAGATGTACCATGACCTACCGCAATACTATGTGGGTGAAATTCTCGAGGAGCTTTTATGGCCCAATCATCCTTTGGGCCAAAGTTTAGCTGGCACGCCAAAATCAGTTGCTGAGATGGAAGTTACTCAATTAAGAAATTTTCATAAGTCTTATTATGTTCCCTCTAATACGGTAATCACCGCCTGTGGGGCTTTGAAGCATGATGATTTGGTCCAATTGGTCAAAGATAAATTAGGAAAATTGGATGGGATTTCAGGTCCGACCTTCACAGCTGCGAGACAATTACAGGAAAAGGCAGCCCATCATTTATATTTCAAACAGACTGAGCAAATGCATCTGGCCTTAGGCTATTTAGCGTATGAAACCAATCATCCTGATTATTATGTGCTGGCACTCTTAAGCATTATCTTGGGCGGTAACATGTCAAGTCGCCTTTTTAACGAGGTGAGGGAAAAAAGAGGGTTAACTTATTCGATTTCTAGTGGTATGAAAAGCCTTCATGACACCGGAGTTTTTATGGTACGTGCAGGAGTTGATAATGGAAAGATAACAGATGCCTTGGGATTAATACTTAAGGTGTTGGCCAAGATTGGAAGTGCTGGCATTAAGGATGATGAGTTTAAACGTGCACAGGAGTATTACATGGGCCAATTCTTGCTGGGCCTTGAAGACACCATGGACCAGATGCTGTGGATCGGAAGCGGCATTATTAGCAATGACCAGGTCAAAACCAGGGCTGATGTTATAAAAAAGATCAAGGCAGTTACTCCGGCGGATATTAAGCGGGTGGCTTTGGAGATACTCAATCCTAAACGTATTAATCTTGCCATTATAGGTCCCATGAGCGGTACCCAGCAGAAAGCCCTTGCGACGATAGTTGCGTAAAAATGCCAAGTATGATATATTCAAATTGTATGGATACTAAACTTCAAAAACCAATAGTGACTTTAACTGATGCAGCCGCAGCCAAAATCCAAGCGATGATGGCCAAGGAAGGCAAACAGGGCTATGCCTTGCGTTTTGGCGTTGTCACCGGCGGGTGCGCTGGCCTTTCCTATGAAATGAAATTCCAGAAGAATCCCTATGACAATGATATTGCCTTTGAACAAAAAGGGATTAATATCATTGTCAACCAAGAGAGCGTTGAATTCGTCACAGGCATTGAAATTGATTATGTTGATACCTTGCGCGAATCTGGCTTTAAATACAAGAACCCCCAAGCCAAATCTTCTTGCGGATGCGGCACCTCATTTAGTTAATATTTAAGGATATTTCATGACCCCACAGACTGCTTTGAAACCCCAGGCTCCTGATGCTAATCGTTTGTCTTATGAACCTTTATCAGGTTCAAAGAAAGTTTATGTGCAGGGAATCACCCGGCCTGATATTCAAGTGCCTTTTCGTGAGATTGAGCTTTCTGATACCAAGGATTATACAGGTAAAATAACGCCTAATACGCCTGTCAGGCTTTACGACACCTCAGGCCCATACACTGATCCGTTGGTACGTGTTGATATCACCCAAGGTTTGCCAGAGCTTCGTTTAAAGTGGATTTTAGAACGTGGTGATGTGGAATATTTGAGCGGTCCCACGTCACTTTACCGCAAAGAGCGTGACAGTGATATTGACCTGGCGCCTGTCCGTTTTCCAGGAGTTAAAAAACCTTTGCGCGCCAAAATGGGCCAGAATGTCACTCAGATGCATTATGCCCGTCGGGGAATCATCACTCCCGAGATGGAATACATTGCGGTGCGTGAAAATTGCACACCAGAATTTGTGCGCGATGAAGTGGCCCGCGGTCGTGCGATCATCCCATCCAATATCAACCATCCTGAAATTGAGCCGATGATCATTGGCCGTAATTTTTTAGTCAAGATCAATGCCAATATTGGCAATTCAGCAGTGAGCTCATCGATTGCTGAAGAGGTGGAAAAAATGGCCTGGGCCATCCGCTGGGGCGGTGACACGGTGATGGATCTATCAACCGGAAAGAATATCCATGAAACCCGTGAATGGATCCTGCGCAATTCACCGGTGCCGATTGGTACTGTTCCTATTTATCAGGCCTTGGAAAAGGTCAATGGTAAGGCTGAAGATTTAACCTGGGAAATTTATCGTGATACTTTAATTGAACAAGCAGAGCAGGGGGTTGATTATTTTACCATCCATGCAGGTGTTCTTTTACGTTACATTCCTCTTACTGCCAAACGCATGACGGGCATTGTGTCCCGCGGTGGATCTATCTTGGCTAAATGGTGCCTGTCTCATCATAAAGAAAATTTCCTTTATACCCATTTTGAAGAGATTTGCGAAATCATGAAAGCTTATGATGTGAGCTTTTCATTGGGTGATGGCCTGCGTCCTGGCAGTATTGCTGATGCCAATGACGCGGCCCAATTTGGAGAATTGGAAACGTTAGGTGAATTGACCAAGATTGCCTGGAAGCACGATGTGCAGGTGATGATCGAAGGGCCTGGGCACGTGCCCATGCATTTGATCAAGGAAAATATGGATAAGCAGTTAAGTATCTGCCATGAGGCACCATTTTACACCTTAGGGCCTTTGACCACTGATGTGGCGCCAGGTTACGACCATATCACCTCAGCCATTGGGGCTGCCATGATCGGTTGGTTTGGTACGGCTATGCTTTGCTATGTGACGCCTAAAGAACATTTAGGATTGCCTAATAAGAAAGATGTCAAGGACGGGATTATTGCCTATAAGATCGCAGCGCATGCGGCTGATTTGGCCAAGGGCCATCCAGGTGCTCAAACCTGGGATAATGCATTGTCAAAAGCCCGTTTTGAATTCCGCTGGAAAGATCAATTCCACTTGAGTCTTGATCCTGAAACTGCTGAAAGTTTTCACGACGAGACCCTGCCTGCCGAAGGGGCAAAGCTTGCCCATTTTTGTTCCATGTGCGGCCCTAATTTCTGTTCCATGAAAATCACTCAGGATGTGCGCGAGTATGCCGAGCGTGGCATGGAAGAAAAAGCCAAAGAATTTAACGAAAAAGGCGGCCAGATTTATCAGTAAAAAATAGGAAATTAAAAGAGGACATCTTATCTTATTAAGGTGTCCTCTTTTTTGTTATTATTAGGCCACAACTAAAGCGGGATTTGTAAACGCTGGTGAAAATTCTTCCACAATTGCCAAAAGCCGCTGATGGCAGGCTTCTAACTCATTCAAAGCTTTAGTGCGGTATTCCACAGATTCTTCTGTCATCTGAGGATAAAGTTTGCGGTAGTACTCAATCCCATCCAAAAGATTGTTTTTGAATTCTGTAAAATATTTGATTTTATGGTCATTTATTGACTGGAGCGATTTGTTGATGTCCTTTTTAAGGTAATCGACATACATACCCAATTCTTTGATGAACATATTGGGACGCGGGGTATCATTTAATAGATTGATGCGTCCGTAAATATGGTCAGCCATCTCTTTTAAAGTAGCAATTTTAGAAAAGTAAGCCAGATTAGGTCCGGGGCAAACAGCGCTAAACCCTGGAACTCTGGTCGCTATCGCATGATTGATAACGGCAGGTTGGCCTAGATCATGGCAAATACAAGCCTTGACCACAACAGCATCAAAACGCCTCTTGTATTCCGTCTCATCCAGAGATAATCTATTTAATTCATCAATTTTAAGTTTTTGATACTGACGGCTGGCCGTGCAAATTGGTTCGCTGGTAAATTCCCTGTTAGATACCAAATGTCCTTTAGGGCAGGCGCTTCCAGGACGACCACGCATGACTTTGAGGTCCTTTTCAATATCACTCAAAGAATCACGCAAGCTGTTAAAAGGAACCCCCAGCGGCGATACATCACTTAAATAAAGGTCTTTTTCGCCGGCCTTGGCTAATTTTTCTAAGGTGATAGGATCAACATTGGTAGCTTCAGGACAGAGCAGGAAGGGTGTTGCCCAACCAGTGCCGTTTAAACCATAATGCTCACGCAGGAACCGGTCTTCACGGTATGTCCCGATACCACCTTGAGCGGTGATTTTGACTTCGTGAGGCTTGGCAAAAGTCACTTTATTTTTAAGCTTTAAAGCTTCATTACAAATTTTATGCAACTCATCAATGAGCTGTTGACGTTTGACGCGAAATTCTTCCAAGATAGGGCCCATTAAAAATCCGTCAGTGGCAAAGGCATGGCCACCGCAGTTAAGGCCTGATTCAATGCGGTATTCTGAAATCCATATGCCTTTTTTAGCAAAGAACTTTCCCTGCACAATAGAGGAGCGAAAATCGCTGACTTTCAAAATAATGCGCTTTTTTATGTCTCCAGTGGTATCAGCATAGAAATCTTTGAATTGTTCAACATAGGAATACAAGCGGCGATTGATGCCGGCAGAAAAGACGATGGCTGAACGTAAATTGCTCTGGGCATAACCACGTAGGGCAGAGAGCGCGTCGGAAAACTCAGCAGGCATGAGAGCGCCCTGGGTATCATAATTATCACGATCAAGTTTGGTCATGATATTGACATTAATATCGCCAGGCTTGATAGATTCACGTAAATTTTTCTGTAGATCGGCTTTTAAACGAGGCTCGTTTGTAGCTAGCATATGGCGCCAGGCGGCCTTAAGTACCGAATCTTCAGGAAGCATTTCAAAATATTTGGTGATTTCGCTGCCAGGCTCGAAAGATGACACTTTAAGCTCTGCAAATTGGCGTTGGACAATACGGTTGACCAAATCCAAATATGCGGTAATACGGCGGGCACGGAAATCTTCGTCGTATTTGGTGATGGGAACATAATGCTCACCCTCTTTCTCGCAATAAAATTGACGCATTTGCTCAATCAAGGTATCGTCCACCAGTGAAATCACTGAGTGGATGCCGTAGCGCGCCACCTTGATAGGGGTGTCAATTGAGAAAGCGGTGCCCATAACCGGAATATGGAAGGTGTGAATAGACTTTGTCATATATATCAAGTATAGGCTATTTGGCCCAAAAAGCAAATTTTATATCTAAATTCTTAGGATGAGACAATTTGGGAAAGAGGCTCCAGCAAGACAACCCTATTTTAGTACCAATTTCTTAATTTTGCCAATGTTTTTTATGCGGCTGGTATTGTAAACCAAGTTCAACAGAAATGTTGACAATACCCCATTTTTCCTGTTATCTTAATTACTCTTATGGATCATTTATTTTATTCAGAATTGGCCGGACAGAGTCTAGGCGGACAAGAGCTGGACGATGCTACGTGTGGGCGTATTTTATCCGATGCTTCGGTTGAGCTTTTGCCACTGCTGGATGCTGCCTATCAGGTGCGCAAAGCTTATTTTGGTCAAGAGGTACGGGTGCATATTTTAAATAATGCCCAGAACGGCCATTGCCAAGAAGATTGTCATTATTGCGCCCAGGCCAAATCTTCAAAGGCTGATATCGAAGAGTATGGTATTAAATCTGATGAAGAAATTTTAAAAGAAGCTCGTCAAGCTTATTCAAAAGGTGCTTCTTGCTATTGCATGGTTTTTGCGGGCCGTCAAGCTTCTCAATCAAGGATTGATCGGCTCAAGCGCGTTTTAGCCCAGATCAAGGTCGAATTTCCTAATAAAGAAATTTGTGTCTCCACTGGCTTTGTTTCTAATGATGGGGCCGTTGAATTGAAAAAAGCAGGGCTTGATCGATTGAACCATAATTTGAATACTTCTGAAACCCATTATCCTAATATTTGTACAACCCACACCTTTAATGATCGTTTAAATACAGTGCTGGCTGCCAAGAGTGCTGGATTAAAGGTGTGCTCAGGGATGATTGTGGGGATGGGGGAAGAGCATGCAGATATTATTGAGGTGGCCCGTCGGCTGCGCCAATTGAAAGCAGAATCTATTCCTATAAATCTGCTCGTTCCAATTGAAGGAAATTTGCTTGTCGCCCAAGAAGCAAATTTAACTCCGCAATTTATTTTGAGGGTTTTATGTTTGTTCAGATTTTTAAATCCAACAGCTGAAATTAGGGTCGCTGCTGGTCGCGAGCTGCATTTGCGCTCCATGGAGGTGATGGCTTTATACCCGGCTAATTCACTATTTTTGCAAGGATATTTGAATGCTAAAGGCGCATCAAACGCCCGTACCTTACGGATGATTGTTGATGCAGGCTTAAGCATAAAGTCAGAAATTGATCTTGATGATCTTTTAAAACAAAATGAGAAGGTTATTTTAAAGAATTTAAAGGAATTACGTCCAGCGCTATAATCTCTTTGGTTTTTTCTTGCCAATCCTTGCTGCAGTGCTATAGTAAATAAAACTACGTAATTTTCTACAACTCTATTATTTCCTTTACTTAGAGTGAAAACGTTATAAATCCATATTCATTATTGCATAGAAAGAGGGTAATCGTTATGTCTATCGAGAAGCGTCCAGTTACAAGATTTGAATTGCTCATGGATGCCGGTACAGGCGCCCAAAAGGCGGGTGATATCCTGCTTGGGGCTTTTGTCGCCATGGGGCAATATGTTTATGTGGAGCCAATGATCCCCGCGGAAATCTCGCCACCAGCCCGCAGCCGTCCGGCGCTTTCAGGTGTTATCATCCGCCTGGCAGATTTTGACGTCACCAATATCGGCAATGATACAGACCTGATTATAGCGGCCCATGAAATCGTCTTGGATCGCCGTCTGG
>Ga0206857_1048_pt1 | contig 27707 bp, 21 predicted proteins | sample Alteio_BWOrgCont_49_FD_152865 | JGI IMG/M metagenome (GOLD analysis project Ga0206857, IMG submission 152865) | Enriched cells from forest soil in Barre Woods Harvard Forest LTER site, Petersham, Massachusetts, United States -... | ecosystem: Environmental > Terrestrial > Soil > Temperate forest >...
TCAATCCGTTGGAAAATGTGTTGACGCCCCCAAGGTTCAATTGTGATGTAGTGTTCTGGATGACTCCCGTTACATTGCTGCCGATGTTAGAACTGATGGTTACAGCACCCGTGCCTGAGCCGTCATTAGTAATTGCGCCGGTATTGTTGATGGCGCCTGTAGAAAACGTTAGAGTTTGAGTACCGTTATTACTGATTGATACGCTATTGGTACCCGTGACGCCGCCGGTTAATGACACATTATTATTACCGCCATCTTCAATGGTTAAGGCGCCTGTTGTCGTGGATGCCAGCACAATGGGATTGGCAAAGGTCGATCCAAGACCGATATCCATAGTAGCGGAACTGCTCCCTGCGCTGTTGCCTAAGGTTACGGTGCCGCTACCACTACCGCCAAATGCTTCATTGCTGGTCGTGCCATCAACCGTTCCGGAATCTATTGTCAAACCGCTGGTAAAAGTATTGGCACCGGAGAGAGTCAGTTGTGACGTAGAACTATTCTCGATAACTCCAGTCACATTGGTGCCGATGACTGAACTGACGGTCACCGTCCCGCTGCCTGTCCCTGAATTGGTGACGGTGCCGGTATTGTTGATGCTCCCTGTTTGGAGTGTTAAATTGCTGGTACCTGTATTATCAATCACAAAGCTGTTGGTGCCTGTCACCCCTCCATTAAAATTTGCAGCAAAATTACCACCATCCTCAACGGTCAATGTCCCGGTGGTAGTGGGAGCCAAAACAATTGGATTAGAATATGAATTCGCGCCTCCAGCTTCCACGGTTGCGCTGCTACTGCCGCCAGCACTGTTGCCCAAGGTTACAGTGCCGGTGCCTGCACCCCCGAAAGCACTGTTGCTTAAAGCTTCGACTGTTCCCGAATCAATAGTCAAACCTCCGGTAAAATCATTCGTTACGCTTAGGATCAGCACGCCAGTCCCTGAACTATTTAACACCATTCCATCGGTATTGGTGACACTAATGACAGATGCATAGGTGACATTATTATTGACTGTGTCGATGCTAATGGGGCCGGTGGTTGAGTTTAAGAATCTCAAGGAGAGGTCCTGCGTATTGCCTGAAGCATATTGCAACGTCCCGCCGCCGAACGTAATATTGCCCGCACTTCCCAGCGCGCCGCTGGTGAAATTTAAAATCCCCCCATTAATATTCGTCCCGTCGTTATAGGTGTTGGCACCCGTCAATGTGAGCGTGCCAGTGCCGACCTTGGTCAAAATCATGTCCGTGGCTGAGCCAATGGTGATGGTGCCACTATACGTCGTTGAAGTGCCATCGTTCCCCGTGGTCAGGGTCATTGTTCCAGCCGCGGTACTCGTGATCGTACTGCCCGTTCCTGTAATCGACCCCACGGCCTCACTATGTCCATCCATGTCAAGCGTCCCGCCGTTCATTTCCAAAGCTGACGTAGACGTAGCTCCGCCTAAAACATTCGCCGCCGTTGTTTGAAGCGTGCCTGCTTCGACTTCCGTATAGCCGGTATAACTGTTGCTAGTATTAGAAAGTTTCATCGTTTCTGTTCCGTCTTGAATCACTCCCGTAACATTGGAGCCAATGTCAGCACTGACAACAATTGGCGTGGTAGCTGTTCCTCCATTAGTGAAGGTGCCAGTATTATTAATATTTCCAGAAATTGTGAAGGTTTGGGATGTGGTACCTGACCAAATATTGAAATTATTTGTACCTGTCACACCACCACTAAAAGTCAAACCGTAGTTGGCTGCGTCTGCAATAGCCAGACTGCCTGTCGTATTAGAGGCCAATACAACCGGATTGGCATATGTTAACGAGCCTCCGAATTCTAAAGTCGCGGCACTGCTGCCGCCCGCGCTATTGCCCAAATACACAGTACCTGTGCCGCTGCCGCCCAAAGCGCTTGTATTAATGTTTGCCAAAACCGTGCCGGAATCAATCGTCAAACCACGGGTAAAGGTGTTGGCCTGAGAGAGCTCTAGTTCTGAAGCAGAGCTATTTTCGATTACTCCGGTGACATTGGTGCCAATCACCGTATTGAAGTTCACTATGCTGCCTGGACCAACATTAGAGATTGTCCCGACATTGTTGACAGTCCCTGTGGAAAACGTTATGGGATGGTTCCCAGTAGTAGCGATGTTACTAACAATAAGATTGTTAGTACCCGTTACTCCGCCAGTAAAAGTCGTAGCATCAAAAGTGGTATTCTCAATGGTCAATGTGCCTGTTGTATTGAAAGCCAAAACAATTGGATTGGCATATGTCTGGTCACCAACGTCTTGTAATGCCGCATTACTGCTACCTCCCGCGCTATTGCCCAAATACACCGTGCCTGACCCGTTACCGCCAAAACAAGTTGCGTTGATATTCCCTTGAACAGTACCCGAATCAATGGTCAAACCGCCGGAAAATGTGTTGGCGCCTTGAAGGTTCAATACTGAAGTAGAACTATTCTCGATGACTCCATCCACATTGCTTCCGATATTCGAAGTGATCGTCACTAGCCCTGTGCCTGTGCCTACATTGGTGACAGTGCCTGTATTGTTGATGGTTCCAGTGGAAAGTGTTAGATTGCCCGAGGTCACAGTTTCGAGCGTAAGATTGTTGGTGCCTGTCACACCACCACTAAAAGCAATGTTAAGAGCAACGCCCTGCTCAATGGCCAAGGTTCCTGTTGTATTGGAGGCCAGTACTATCGGATTGGCAAATGTTGTGGAGGTATCAGATATAAGGGTAGCATTACTATTTCCCCCTGAACTATTCCCCAAGACCACCGTACCGGTGCCGTTGCCCCCAAAACCTTGAACATGATTAGCCTCTGCTGTTCCCGAATCAATAGTCATACCGCCGGTAAAAGTGTTGGAGGCGGCTGTTAGATTAAGCACACCAGTTCCTGTGCTATTTAATACCAATGAATTAGTGCTAGTAATGGCCGTGGCAAAGGTGACGTTGTTGTTGACAGTGTCAATAGTGATGGGCGAAGGGCTGGGTGCCGCGAAACGGCTGGAGAGATCCGTCGTGGTCGACGGGCCATATTGCAATGTCCCTCCGCCAAAGGTCAAGGTCCCAGCGCTTCCAAGGCCTGTGCCAGTAAAATCTAGGATTCCCCCATTAAAATTAGTGCCGTCGTTATAGGTATTAGCGCCCGTCAATGTGAGCGTACCGGTACCGATCTTGGTCAATATCATATTTGTCGCTGTTCCAATGGTGATAGTACCGCTGTACGCCGCTGGGGATGTGTTGTCGTTGCCAACGGTCAAAGTCATTGTTCCTGCAGCGGTACTGGTGATGGTACTACCCGTCCCTGTCAGCGAACCAACGGCTTGGCTATTGCCGTCCATATCAAGCGTCCCGCCGGTCATCTCCAGTTCTGATGTCGACGATGATCCGCCCAAGACATTGGCAGCGGTTGTTTGCAATGTACCTGCTTCGACGTTGGTATAACCGGTATACGTGCTCGCACCGGAAAGCTGCATTTTAGACGTAGAGCTATCTTGAATAAGTCCAGTCACATTGGTACCGATGGCCGAGCTGATTACCAAGTTGGAAGTACCCGTGCCCGTGTTGCTGACTGTACCGGTATTGTTAATTGCATTTGTAGAGAACGTAAGTACAAACGCGGTGTTCAGGTTATCAAGTATAAGGTTATTAGTACCCGTTACACCTCCTGTAAAAGTAGTGTTGCCATTGGCATCTGAGATGGTCAAGGTACCTGTCGTCGTGGAAGATAGCACAATAGGATTGGCCAATGAAACAATTGCAAAACCTTCCAATGTGGCGTTACTGCCCCCACCGGCAGGATTGCCCAAATACACCGTGCCAGTACCGCTCGCTCCCAAGACCCCTGTGCTGGTTGTTGCAGCCAGTACCGTACCAGAATCAATGGTCAGGCCTCCGCTAAAGGTGTTGGCACCCTGGAGATAGAAACTAGTCCCAGAATTCTGGTACACGCCGGTTACATTAGAACCAATGTTTGAAGTGATCTCCACATACGCACCACTGCCTGTGCTTGCGTTGGTGACTGTACCAACGTTGTTAACATTCCCAGTAGACATGATAAGATTTTTACCACCAGGTCCAAGATTGTTAAATGTCAAATTATTGTTGCCAGTCACCCCGCCGCTAAAGGTGGATATAGCAGTGACCGCATTTTCGATAGACAATGTTCCTGTGGTTGTTGATGCTAATATAATAGGGTTGGCAAAGGTAAGTGTAGTGCCGCCTTCAACTGCCGCGTTACTGTTATTGCTCGAGCTGCCCAGATAAATGGTACCTGTGCCGCTGCTGCCGCCAAAGGCAGATGTATTGGTTTCACCTTCGACTGTGCCAGCATCAATGGTCAGGCCTCCACTAAAGGTGTTGGCACCAGAGAGAATCAATGCTGAAGTCGAGCTGTTTTGATATACTCCAGTCACATTACTACCTATGACTGAACTGACAGTCACAGTCCCGGCGTTTGTGCCAGCGTTGGTGATGGTGCCGATGTTGTTGACAGCTGTTGTAGAAAGAGTAAAGTTTGTACCTCCGGTGTTATTAAACATAAGATTATTGGTACCCGTCACGCCGCCACTGTACGTCGAACTATCCCCAGGTACACCATCAATAGCTAATGTACCTGTAGTGTTGGAAGCTAGTACAATCGGATTGGCAAATACCCCGGTGTTGTAGCCAGATTCCAAGACCGCAGAACTGCTTCCCCCAGCGCTATTGCCCAAGATGATGGTGCCGGTACCGCCGCCGCCAAACGCATTATTGCTGGTTTCTGCTTCAACCGTACCCGCATCAATGGTCAATCCACTAGTAAATGTGTTGGAACCGCCGAGAATAAGTGTTGACGTTGAGCTGTTTTCAGTCACTATGGTCACATTGCTGCCGATGGCTGAACTTACGGTCACACTACCAGCACCCGCGCCTAAGTTAGTGACGGTGCCAATGTTGTTAACAGCTGCGGTAGATAGATTAAAGTTAGTACTGCCGGGGTTATTAAGCGTAAGATTATTGGTACCAGTAATACCGCCACTGTACGTCACACCAGCTCCACCTACACCCTCAATAGCCAATGTGCCTGTAGTGTTGGAAGCCAGCACAATGGGGTTTGCATACACCGCGTTGTTGGTACCGGATTCCAAGGCCGCATTACTGCTTCCTCCAGCGCTATTGCCCAAGATGACTGTGCCCGTGCCGCTGCCGCCAAACGCATTATTGCTGGTTTCACCCTCAACCGTTCCGGAATCAACTGTCAGTCCTGCGCTAAAAGTATTGGCCCCTGATAAAACAAGCGTCCCTGCCCCTGAAACGGTTTCACTAAAAGCACCGCTAATAATACCGCTGATCGTCAATGTCTCATTGGAATTGGTCACCGTAATCGCCGAATTTGCGGTTAAGGCGATATTTAAACTGATCGTATTCGAAGCGCCGGAATCATTGGTCGTAATCCCCGTTGCTGCCAAATTAATAGCATTTCCTGCAAGCGTATAGCCTGTGCCTTGAATAGTAATGCTATTAAACGAGGTGTTGGCCGCAATATCATTGGTATTGGATTTATTACCTGTGGGACTTAAAGGAAAACACAAATCCGCGCCAGTGCCAGGAATCCCGCCCGTCCAATCACCAGCATTGTTCCAATTATTACTATTGCCACCGGTCCAAGTATTCGTGCATGCCTGGGCCAAGCCAGGCACAAGAAGGACAAACACAAGCGCTATAAGGGAATTTCTCGTCGAAAAAAACCAATTCTTTAGATAGGAAGGCTTATATAAATTCCTTTGAAAAATAAAAGGAATTAAAGAGATTAAAGTTCGTTGTATTATAAATTTAAGTTTTATTAAGAATAGCATTGCTATTAATATTATAAATGAGGATATAAATGGTAATAATGTTATTCAGGATTTTTTGACCCTGTCAACACCGGGTGTTGACAAGGTTTTGTGGATTTCTTATATTTTGGGGAGAAAAAACGCGTGAGGGTCAAACATTTTAAAATGTTTTATTTTTCTGTCAACACTTATGAAATATTTTTATCCAGAGGGCTGATGCAGAGTTTATTGGAAATTCAATGCAGAGGAACAGTAGTAATTAGTGCCGTTATACAAACAGCTGACGATATCAACTGCGGCAGCGGCAGTGCTCAAGGTTGGGGCCGTGCCGCCAGGCCATTTGACAGATCCCGATGATGCTGCCCAGGTTACCAAACGAGTGCCGGAACCATCCTGAATAAGCCTAAGAGTAAATGTCCCTACACCCGCGGCCGGAGCGTTAAATGTAATTGTGATGTTTCCAGCCAGGGTTATTGATTGTTTATCTCCATTGCTCCAATTAACAGTATAGTTGCTGCTTTGCGAGCCATTACTGTATTCATTAAAAAAAGTAATGATATTATTCACTTGCAAAGCAGCGCCAGGCACACTTGTGCCGATACCTACGTTGATCGCAGTACCAGTATTAAAGGGCAAGTAGGAGGCCTGTGTCGTACTGACAGGAAGATCGCAAAACAAAAGAATGATTGAAACAAAGAGGATGGTTCTCATCGCTTTTATTCTATAATCATATAAAAAAGACTCCATATAAATCACAAAAACCTTAGGATGACCTTGTCAACACCCGGTGTTGACAAGGTTGGTGTTCTTCATTACTATGTGCGGATGGATTTTCACTCGCTCACCGATTTTTTTATACATCTCGACCGACACATGGCCGACATCAGCAGTCATTACGGGCCATGGACCTATTTAATCCTCTTTGTGATCATCTTTGCTGAAACCGGCTTGGTGGTGACGCCTTTCTTGCCGGGTGACTCTCTGCTTTTTGTGCTGGGGGCCATGGCCGCGATGGGGGATTTAAAACTGCTGTGGCTCATTCTCCTGCTTTCTTTCGCTGCTGTCGGTGGCAATATGCTCAATTACAGCATCGGCAGGCTTTTATCTGACAGGGTAACTCGTAATCACGCGCTTCCTTTTATCAAGCAAGCCTATATTAATCGTACCCATGAATTCTTTGAAAAATATGGGGCCAAAACTATTATCATTACACGGTTCGTGCCAATCATCCGCACCTTTGCTCCTTTTATGGCAGGGGTCGGCAGCATGCCTTACGGGAAATTTACACTGTATAATCTCGTCGGTGGTGTGGCTTGGATATTGGTGGGGCTTTTAAGCGGGTTCTTTTTAGGCCATCTGCCTTTTGTCCAAAAGAATTTTTCTGCAGTCATCCTGGGGATTGTTTTTGTTTCCTTGGTCCCCGCGGTTTTTGAATACTTCAAACATAAAAAGGGGACAGTTTAAACTTTCCCTCTTTAAGGATGTTCCTCTGGTGATTTGTGCCGATGCATCATATTAATAAATTTAGTAAACTGATCGGTAGTTAGGATCTGTCGCACCGCCAGAATAGAGTTAAGCTTCAAATCTTCCTCTTGGTTTTCGAATGACTTGATCTGGGCATGAAGTACGTGGATGCGGCCCATATCCAGCTGGGTTTTCATTAATTCAGCCTGCATGGCCTCGTGCGCCTGCTTCATCTGCTGGTGCAGGCTTTTGATACTGGCACGCGCTTCTTGTTTATTAGCATCCAATTCCTTTTTTTGTTCATCGGTCAAGTTCAACTGGTTAAAGACTTCCTGAATATGCTCTCCTCGATGCTTGTCCGCATCAGCATCCTGGGCACGGGCAAGCACAGGCAATGCAATAATCACGACGGTAAAGAGGCAACTCAAGATTTTTTTTCTCATAATTTAGGCCTTTGATGAAGGGTTAAAGAAAATACTGTTCAATGGGCGTTCCTGATTCATTATCCGATGATGTGCCACTTGGGGTAAATAACGACGCCAGATACTCGCCCTGCTCTTGGGTATTGACCTGCTGAAGTTGAAGAGTATTGAGCGTCGCTGATCCTGCCAAAAACATTACTAAAAAACTTGCCAGCACCGGAACGAGCCTGGGCAAGACCATCCATCCTTTTAAATGACCTGCGATTTCTTCAAAAGGATTTCTTTTGAGGGACTTTTCTTCGATGCCTTCTTTGATCCTCATCCACAATTCAGTGGGAACAGCCTGCGGCACCACTGTCCTCAAAGGCAGTATGGCCTGACTTTTAAGCTCGCTAAAAATATGCCGACAATCATTGCAGTCCATCAAATGGACCTCAACCATCTCGGCAGTCTTGGCATCACATTGCCCGTCGATATACTCAGTAAGAATCAATTCTCTGAATTGTTCACAATTTCTCATAAATGCTCTTTTTTAAACTCATTAATTTTTCCCGTGACCGCTTCAAGCGGGAGCGCACCGTATTAATATTGATATTAAGTGCCTGGGCAATTTCCTCATAGCTCAAGCCTTGGATCTCACGCAATACCACACAGGCCCTTTGGTCCTCGTTGAGTTCTCCTAAAAGTTTTTCTACCAAATGTTTTTGTTCTTCTTGTTCAATTGTCTTCTCTGCATCACTTGGGACTGCGGCATCCCCAAAAGACTCTTCAAAAGGCATGGTCTTGATGCGAGAAAACTTTTTGGCATAATTAATGGCCCTATTGGCTGTAATGCGGTAAAGCCAGGTATTAAAAGAGGATTCAAACCGAAACTCTTTTAATTTATCATGGACCGTCATAAAAACTTCTTGGGCCACTTCCATGGCATCTTCCCTGTTATTCACAATCCGGTAAGCCACATTATAAACAAAGCCCGAAGTTCTCTTATACACCTCTTCAAAGGCTTGCATATCGCCTTGGGAGGCCCTGACCAATATGTCTTTTGCTAGCTCTTCCATAACAGCCTTCACCGATTAGACAGCCCAAAAGGCCAAAAAGTTCCAAAACTTGAGATTTAATCTTCGTTTTTCTTCTCTAATTCCGACAGGATCTCCACCATCATTGACATTTTTTAAAAATATTATAGAATTATTTTAATCACAGTAGAGCCATAAAACAAGGCCGCTTTTCTAATAGAACATTACGGAAGGGACTTTTAAATGTTTGAACTCATCTATATCTACGGTGTCATTTTGACCTGTCTTTATGTTATCCGGACCTTATCCAATGATCCCGAACGAGAAAAAATTTGGGGCCCTCGTAGCGAGGACCGTTTATTGGCAAAGAAGGAAACCGAGATTGAGCTCTTAAAATCTCAGTTAGAACATTTCCAAAGATATAACCCCTCTGTTGAAGAAAAAATGGCTCTTGAGAAATAAGAGCCGTTAACGCATCTCTATTGCTTAGCCTCGTTATCCGACGAATTCCCGCAGACAGTGTCGCAATCGAAATTCTGACCATTGTCCCCCGTACAAAACATCGGGCACGCCTGCCCGGGAGTCTTACAACCACATTGCTCTGCAGCTAAACAGCTGTTACAAGCAGTGACCTGCTTGGCAAATAAAGGCGCATTGATTGACGTGAATAAATACACACAAAGAAAAAAGACTGCAGGTGATTTCATGAGTAGAATTTATTGGTTGCCTCGCAATATTCCCTATTACTTGCTTAGCGAATAGTTGGTGCTTCTGCTCAAACTATTTTTGGATTCAGAGCCCCTCATCAAAAATTTTAAAGTCTCCCTTTAAGGGAGGCTTTAAAATTGCCTCGCATGGACTCGAACCATGATACTGAGATCCAGAATCTCATGTCCTACCATTAGACGACAAGGCAATAACTCTTACCAAATGTGATCTTCTTGCCATTGATTCTCTTTTTTGGCCCATTCAATCAAATTGACAAAAGGATGATCTTCCGAAGCGGGTTGCACCTGGCTTGCATCTGTAGCTGCTGGCGCCGGACTAGTTGTCGCTGCAGGGGCTGTGCCAGCAATGTAGCCCTGATTGCCCTGTGAAGCAGCCGGGGCTGAATTATCTGCGTAAAGATCCGCTTGAAAAAGAACCATGGAACAAATTCCTATAATAATGAGCATGCGCATAAAAATTCCTTTTATTGGAATGCTTCTCTTAAACGTCGAACTGTCCTGTCTTTTCCCAACACCACCATGGTGTCAAATAAACCAGGCCCCACGGCCCGGCCCGTCAACGCAACCCGCACTGGATGCACCAATGCTCCGGCTTCAATGCCTAATTGGGCAACCACGCCACGAAAAGTATCTTCCGTGGTTTTTACATTAAAATCTGTGACCCTATTCAAACCTTCAGCCAACAAATCAAATTCGCGCCGCATGTCCTGTGACAAATGTTTGGATTTGACATCATCTTCAAAAGGGACCTGCTCGCTAAAAATAAACCCTGTCCAATCCAAGAAATCAAGCAGGGTGCTCATGCGGCCCTTATATAATCTTACCATATCCGTCAGTTCATTCCTGGAAATTTGAATGTGAGGATATTTTTCTTTGACCAAAGGCTCAATGGCGCCAACGAGCTCGTCGATATCTATTTCTTTGATGTATTGGCCGTTGAGCCATTGAAGTTTTTCCAACGAGAATGCGGCCCCTGCTTTATTGATTTTCTTGATCGAAAAAGTTTTCAAGGCCGATGCCATTGGCACCTTTTCCTGGTTATTACCAGGCGACCAGCCTAACAACATCAAATAATTCACAATCGCTTCCGGCAAATAGCCCATGGTGCGGTATTCCGTGACTGCGGTGGCCCCAGCCCGCTTGGACATGCGCCCGCCTTCTGGATCAAGGATAAGCGGCAGATGCGCAAATTTGGGATACCGAAAGCCCAAGGCCTTATAAATGGAAATCTGTTTAGGGGTATTAGAAATATGGTCCTCTCCACGGATGACGTGGGAGATTTCCATTAAAAAATCATCAATAACGCAGGCAAAGCTGTATGAAGGAGAGCCGTCTGTCTTAAGTAACACTTCATCTTTTAAAATTGGCTGTCCGTCGTTTCCTAGAACAATTTCATTATTATCATCGCGTTTGTAAAAAAAAGAGGTATCAAAAACAATGCGTCCGCGGATCAAATCTTCGACGATGATTTCCTCGCGGTTGCGTTTTAAAAGCACCGCTTCGCCTTCCTTATAGGCCTTGCCTTCTGCAATCAGTTGATTGGCGTACTGGCGATAAATATCGAAGCGTTCACTTTGCTTATAGAATTCATCCCATGAGAGTCCCAGCCATTTCATGCTGTCCATGATTTCATCAAGGTATTCTGCCTTTGAACGGACCATGTCCGTGTCTTCAATGCGCAGAATGAATTTCCCGCCCTGGGCCTTGGCATACATCCAATTAAATAAAGCGGTGCGGGCGCCGCCAATATGGAGAAAACCCGTTGGTGAGGGGGCAAAACGAACACGGACCATTAAGCTTTTTCCTTCTTCTCCAGCTCAATGAGTTCCGCGACCTTGGACTCAAGAAAAGCATATTTGACCTCGTCCATGGGATCAAATTGAATGGCAATATGGTAGAGGGCTTCTTTTTGTTTGATGCAACGCAACACAACGCCCCTGCATCTAAAGGCAGTTGAGGGAATTTCGAAATTAATTTGCATGCCAACCTTGGCCATGGTCATGATTTCGTGGCTGACATTGACTGCAAGCCCGCCCACCCCAATGTTGGAAGTCTCCGCCATGGTTGTGGCGTTGACACCATCATCATGCCAAATTGTTAGGATACAAGGATAAAATGCTCGAGGATATTTGCGGCGATTGGAATCAAACATAGATTAAATATATGGTTTTGATAATTGTGTTCCCTTGGCAATCAATATCTGCAAGGTCCTCTCCAGGCGGTCATGATCTTGTTTAGACATTTCACCAAATTCAATGCCGATATCATAAAACATGGGCTTGACTTGCTCAATGGCCTTACGCCGCACATTCCAAACCACCTTGCCGCTGGGTTTGATATGTTCATCAAGGTCAAGCAGATCAACTTCCATGGCCACTGGCGTAAATAACTTAATTTCGCTTTTAAGAGTCACACAAAGCCCGCCCATGCCTATATTCTCCGTGTGTGTCAATAGAGGCCCTTGGTTCTGGTCGATGATTTTGACCAAACACGGATATATCACCCGAGGGAATTTCCTTCGGTCCATTCCTTGCCAAGACATAGGATCTCTCCTTCCTGGTTGGGACTCAAGCGTCATGCGCCACCTGTAGACGAGTAATCCCTTGTGCTTTGCCGGTTTTAGGGTCCACCTTCAACACCACTCCATGGAGCGTTGCCCGTGACTTCGCCACTTCAAATTTATGGGGCATGCTGGTCAAGAAACGGGTAATGATTTTGCTCTTTTCCTGGCCGATCACTGAATCATAAGGACCGCTCATGCCAAGGTCCGTAATATAGGCCGTGCCGCCAGGAAGAATTTTTTCATCTGCTGTTTGAATATGTGTATGCGTACCAAAGACCAAGGAAACCTTCCCGTCGGAGAAATGGCCCATGGCCACTTTCTCACTGGTAGTCTCTGCGTGCATGTCCACGACGATCACTGGCGTCTGTTTGCTTATTTGCTCAACAATGGACTCCAGGCTCCTGAATGGACAGGCAACATTATAACGCATAAAGGTACGGCCCAAAAGATTTATTACACCAACCTTTACGCCATTGCCTGCGGTTACAATGGTCCAGCCAGCTCCTGGAACGCCTTCAGGAAAATTGGCGGGACGGATGATTTTTTTTGCATGCTCATCTAAATAAGGAAAAATTTCCGGCTTGTCCCAAACATGGTCGCCCATGGTCAATACGTCGACCCCGAACCCTAAGATCTCATCCGCGTTCTTAGGGATAAGCCCAGAGCCGCCAGAGGCGTTCTCGGCATTGACGATGGTAAAATCAATGGAATGCTCTTTTTTGATCTTACCCAACGCATATCCCAAGGCTTCCCGGCCCGGACGTCCAACAATATCACCGATACAAAGGATATTCATAGCAAAAATTTATCATTACTAAAGATCCTATTTCGCGTACTCTATTGCCCGAATTTCCCTGACAACTGTTACCTTAATGTGCCCCGGATATTCCATTTCTTCTTCAATCTTTTTACGGATATCGCGGGCCATGACAACGGCCTCATCATCATTGATCTTCTCAGGCATCACCACAACCCTGATCTCGCGGCCAGCTTGCAAGGCATATGATTTCTCAACACCCTTAAAAGAATTCGAGATCTTCTCAAGATTTTCCAAACGCTTGATATAGGTCTCCATGCTTTCAGCCCGTGCACCCGGACGGGCAGCACTGATAGCGTCAGCTGCGGAAACCAAGATCCCAAACACGGTATTCATTTCAACTTCACCATGATGGCTCTCAACGGCATAAGCCACATCTTCAGACTCGCCATATTTGCGTGAAAGGCGAGCACCGACGATGGCGTGTGTTCCTTCTTCCACATCAGAAGAAACCACCTTGCCGATATCATGCAATAGCCCGGCGCGTTTGGCGGTTTTCACATCCACACCAATCTGATAAGCCATGATACCCATAAGCTTGGCCACTTCGATCGAGTGATTCAAACCATTTTGACCAAAAGAGGTGCGGTAACGCAAACGGCCAACCAACTTGATAAGCTCCGGATGCATGCCGTGAATACCAAGCTCGATGGTGGCGCGCTCGCCGTCTTCTTTAATCTTCTTTTCTAATTCAGCCTTGGCTTTTTCCACAACTTCTTCAATGCGCCCAGGATGGATACGGCCATCAACAATCAATTGTTCCAACGCCATACGCGCAACTTCACGGCGCATCATATCAAAACCTGAAATGGTCACGGCTTCAGGCGTATCGTCAATGATAATATCAACACCTGTGGCTTGCTCAAGGGTGCGGATATTGCGCCCTTCACGGCCGATGATGCGGCCTTTCATTTCATCGGAAGGCAGCTGCACCACTGAAATCGTGGTTTCTGCAGTATGGTCTGAGGCGCAGCGCTGGATAGCAGTGCTAATCACCTCGCGGGCTTTCTTCTCAGCCGTTTCCTTGATCTCCTCATTCATCTGCCTTAGCCGCATGGCTTTTTCATTGAGCATCTCTTCTTCAATGCGGCGCAATAAAATCTGCTTGGCCTCTTCGGCTGTCAGATTGGCAATGCTATGCAAACGCTCTTTCTCTTGAGCAATGAGCTTAGTCAGCTCATCTTCTTTTTCCTTGATAGTGGCCTCAGATTTGGCCAAAACATCCTGACGGGTAGTAAGGTCCTTTTCCCTGCGTTCCAGCTGATCGAGCCTCTTATCCAGGCTTTCTTCACGCTGCAAAACACGCTTTTCCATGCCGCTCAATTCTTCGCGGCGTTCCTTGGTTTCGCGCTCGAAATCCTGGCGCATCTTAAGCAAAAGGTCTTTGGCTTGAAGTTCGGCTTCCTTACGGATGGTTTCAGCTTCGCGTTGGGCCAGCTCGCGGATATCGCCCGCGTCCTTATTAGCCTGACTTACGCGTTGACGGCCCAAAATGCGGTTTAAGAAAAATCCTCCCATAACACAAACAATGGCAGCAAAAGCAAAAATTAATGCCTGCCCAAGGGTATTACTTTCCATGGCAAATCTCCTAACTAGACCCCGCCGCTTGGGCCAACAGCCCGGGCGGGGCTCTGATAATATTTATGCGGCGATGATTTGAGCCAGGCGCACATCGTGCGGCTCAGTGGGAAGGCTTTCGGTGAGTTGAAAATCGAAGGCTAAACCAATTGTCACAATAGATTTCGGAAGAGCGCTTAAAAAACGGTCGTAATAGCCTGCCCCATGGCCTAGGCGATAATTACGCTGGTCAAAAGCAAGTCCTGGCACCACCACCGCGTCAAGGTCTTTGAGACCTAGTTCCTTAGCAGGATTCCGGTGGGGTTCCATGATACCGTATGTACTCTTATGTAACTCTTCCATTGACAAAATTAGTGTAGGAATCAAATTCCTTCTGTTTAGTTCAACAACAGGTAGTGCTACCTGTTTACCCGATAATAACGCCTTACTGATCATCGCCTTTGTATCCACCTCATAAGAGGTGGAGGCGTAAAATAAGATGCTTCTGGCCTTCTGTATTGCAGGCAATTTCCAGAACTGCTCAGCAATCAACCGGCTCTTGTCAGCACCTTGTTCTTTTTTTTGCTCTTTAAGAAGCTTAATATAATGTTTCCTTAAAGAGTCTTTTTCCTTCATGAGTGCGGGTATAATATCACTTTTTCTTTAATTTGTCCATTCTCTCTTTGATTCTGAGTTCATAGCCTTGAGAGGTCGGATTATAATAGACCGCATCATGCGGCATATACTTCTGTTCGACATAATGTTGCGGGTAATCATGGGCATATTTATAGCCCGCACCATGGCCTAACTTATGTGCGCCCTTATAATGAGCGTCCTTTAAATGTGTTGGAACCCCTTGTGTGCGTTGAGTTTTAACATCTTCTAATGCGCTATCAATAGCCATATACACGGCATTTGATTTAGGAGAACAAGCCACATAAACAGCGGCTTGAGCCAAGATTATCCTCGCTTCTGGTAAACCGATAAGTTCAGTAGCTTGAAAAGCGGCATTGGCCAAGACCAAGGCTTGCGGATCAGCATTGCCCACATCTTCAGAAGCACAGATCACAATGCGGCGGGCAATAAAACGCGGATCTTCACCTGCATAAATCATCTTGGCCATCCAATAAAGGGTGGCATCAGGATCAGAACCACGCATGGATTTGATAAACGCTGAGATCGTATCATAATGCGCATCGCCATCCGCATCGTAATTAACCTGCTTCTTTTGGATTGATTCTTCGGCAATAGGCAAGGTGATATGAATTTTGCCATCTGGAGATTTAGGCGTGGTTAGGACCGCGACCTCCAATGCATTTAAGGTCTTCCGGCCATCACCATCACTGATAGTGGATAAAAATTCCAGGGCTTTATCATCAATGGTAATCGGTAGATTCCCAAGACCACGCTCTTGATCATTAATGGCCCTTTGCAACAAGATCTTCAAATCATCTGGTGCTAAAGGCTGCAGTTCAAAAACCAGGGAACGTGATAATAAAGGCGCCAAAAGGGCAAAAAACGGATTAAAGACCGTTGCCCCAATTAAAATAATATTGCCCTCTTCAATGTCCGGCATCAGCACATCTTGCTGAGCTTTGTTGAAGCGGTGGATTTCGTCGATAAAAAGGATGGTCTTGCGGCCTGCAGTGGCCCGACGGTGTTGGGCGCCAGCGATCAGCTTTCGCATTTCCTCCACATTGGAAGCCACTGCATTGATCTTATCAAAATGGGATTGGGTTTTCTGGGCGATGCACAAGGCCAGGGTGGTTTTGCCGACACCCGGAGGTCCGTAAAGAATGAGTGATGAAACGCGGTCTGCTTCGATGGCGCGGGTCAATAATTTACCCGGGCCTAAAATATGCTGCTGGCCGACATATTCGTCGATGGTGCGCGGCCGCATCCGCGCACTTAATGGCGAATCAGCAGGAATAACCTTTTCATCAGGAGTGAATAAATTTCTAGTTTGTGTCATTGCGAGGAGGGCAAAGCCCGACGAAGCAATCTTTTTAAATAAAAAAGCCCCGCCTCTGCCGGTGAATCTGGTGTAAATGAGAACCATCATTCTCAAGTGGGTGCCAGTGTGAGGCCGCCAAAGGCGCGCCAACAGGTTACCGGCTCCCGTGTGTATTGTTTGTGGTTCAATACATCCGAGATCCTATCGCACAGCGCAGGGTTATATGCATTATAGCACTAAGAAAATTTTATGCAAAAACTACTAACTCGTAACCCCCAAGAACGCTTTCAAATCATTCATCGGTTCAATACTATCAACCTCTGGCACAAACCCTTGGGCATTCTGAAATTCTTTTAGCATGGCAGCATCGAGATGGAAATTAATCCCTTGACCAGCATTCTTAATTTCCAAAGGCATATGCTCTGCGGTAAGATCAATACCACCTTCCCGCTGAGCGTTGACTGTTTGATTCAGAGCTTTCGGTGTAGTCATCGCAGCATTTATGGATTGGCCATTAATTTCTCCAATCTCAATTTCATTTGACGGTAAAGCAGGTGTCACGGGAGACGACAACGGAGCATTCTTAATACGCTTTAAATCCGGTGGAATAACCAACCCTCCCGGGAGAGGCACAAACATGATCCCTTTTTGAAATAGAAATCCTGTTTCACCTCCTGGCAGTATAGTAGGTTCTTCCAAAAAACTACTCCTATTTAGAAATTGACCCATCCGAAACGGCCCTTTAACAGGTGTTCTATAATATTGATCCAAATAATTTTCCAAACCATTTTGATCAATATCATTGTCCACCTCTACAAGAGGCTCTTCTCTTGCCCCCATTGTCGATAGTGAACTAAGCAGATTCTTTGCAAAATAAGTATAAGATTGACATTGGCTAGTAAATATATTCATGTCATTAAGTTTCCCCCCATTATCTTCATACTTTTTGAGAGCTTGAGCAAGTTCAGTAAAAGTTATCTCCGTTGTTTGGCCTGTTGGGTCCTTTTGCGCTCGCTGCTGAGTAAAATTACCAATAAGAATTGCATCCTTCCCACCATGAGCATTAATAAATAGGGTTTTGGGACCAGGAACGCTGTTATCAGCCACATCATCAAGAAAAGCCTGTTTTTGATCTGGCCCTCTATACGTATGTATGTTCTTAGGGTCCAAACCATCCCCATGTTGAAGTTCAAATCTGATCATCTTGTCACTATTAAAGCCTGGAAGGTGCTGAACTTCGTCCGCGCTAACACTTTCATGGAGCATATTTATGACAACTCCCTTGAATAGCGACCGGGAAGCTATCTGGTCACGAATGCTCATGATCTGGTCCGTCATCCAACCTCTGCTTTCATCATTGGGTTCTAGCCCATAGCGTACCAACGCTCTAGTTACTGAGACAGCCACTGAATATTCTTCCACCCAGGAAAGCTTCCTGGCTGAGACTACAGATTGAAAATGCCCATTATTCAAAACGGGGAAATACCATAATCCATAATTAGCATATGCGTGGGCTTTTTGAGTGCCTAAATCCAACGAAGCAACAAAAGATAGCAGGGGACTTGCTTTAATTAAGTCCGGGTTCTTTTTATTGATCTCCTGGACCAATTCAAATGCATTAAACATATTATCAAAACCTCCGCGGTCCTGGTTTGGCTCTTCCCGCAGCAATAATTCTTCGATGACCTTGGACAATTTCCCCAATAATTCGGGCTTATTTTTAATTTCTCCTGGTAAATTGGTACGAAACACCCATTCCTTATAACTCCTCATTACTTCAAAAACACCGTCCCACATCTGAGCATCGATCCAAGTTGACCTTCTATGAATAGTAGTAACAATGTCATTAAAGGCATCATTTCCTATCCAATTCCCGTAGTAGCTGGGAGCTTTCATCAGTTCCAGCAATGCAAAAAAAGCTTCTTTACTTCTTGGGTCATCCTTTTTTAATGCAATATCTTTAAGCTGCTCGACACTCGTGATCTGGTCCTGCCAAAGTTTATTCCTGATTTTACGAAGTAGCTCCCAGGACTTGTCCCAATCATCCCTTTCCTTAATGTCCATTTTGCTCAAATCCGCGCTTATTTTATAACGCGCTTCCGAAGGAGAAATATCTTCGAGGATACCTTCTGCGATTAATGTGCTTAAATTCGATGCCCCGTTAGGCCATTTCGAGAATTCTGATTTTTCGATGATTCCTTCTTTCAAACTTGTCCCATTGGCCTCATTAAACATTTCTGTAATTTCCGGACTCCAGGTCTGGTGGGTCACTATGCTGCTTTGACCTGTTTGTGGTGCTGCTGTAGGGCCATTCCCAAATGCCAGACCAGTCCCTGCTAAGGATAGGGTTATCGCAGCAGCAGTCAATTTCGTCCAATTTCGCAAAATCCCCCTTGTTACGTTGCTGAAACCCTCCCCACTCTGTCTTTGACTATTCCTAAACGGAACAATGCCCACCGCCAGCCTAAAAACCCTGCCTAATAAGTTCCCATTTAATTTGGGAAAGCTCTCCGTCACCGTCATCGCGGCACTCATATCTAATGCCAATCCCCCTGAAAAATATTTCCTGGGGATGCTTTCTTGTGTTATGCCATCTTGCTCTTCTTTGATATAGTTAAAAACTCCTTTTTTAAATGCTTTTAAGTACCTCTGATAAATCTCCTCCTTTTCCTGTGGGTCAGAAATGTTGACGCCTGCTATCTTATTTTTGTCTGAATAGACCTGGGCGAGAATGCTGTCCTTTATTTTCTTTTTGTACCAGGTGGCAAGAATCAAAGAATTATAAACCTGGCGTAATCTGGAAAAATTCTTGTCTTCATTGACCTCCCTTGTCAATTCAGGAAGGACGATTTCTCTCACGATATTGCTGCCAAGCTGACTGGTGCTCTTAGCAGCTGTTTGTACCGACTGAACACCTTCATGTTTCTCCAGAGAAAGATAATCCTGTTCCAGCATGACCTTTAATCTACTTTCCACCACATAAGCTGTTCCTGCCTTAGCATTTTCATAAACAACAGCTTTTTCTGGGACAATCCAAACCTTATTAAAAGTATTTACTGGAACATTGGTTGTGCCGTATTGCTTGGCAGCCTGTTCATAAATTGATTTCCAAAACTTCTTTCCGATTTCACCTTCGGGATAAATCAAAGAAGCAGTAATTTGTTTTAGCATATAGTCTTCGGCCAAAAGGTCCCTGCCCATTTCTGTTAAGCCAAATGAATTTGGTATAATACGATCTTTCTCATATGGGGAGAGATTGACCCATAGGTCTTTTTCAGGAATTGTCAGGCTGGCAAGAAAATATTTAATCAGTTTGCTGGACTCATCTTTTAGGGCATTATCCGCTAATTCGCTATCGCCTTTATCAAGGATGAAATCAAACTCAAATGGATTGTCCGCATGAACCTTAATGCCCTTAAGTATGGGTGGATCAACAGGCGGGCTTAAATGCACCCTGACTCCAGGCGCAGGTAAAAGAAAGTCATCTGCTTTAGCTAATGGAATGGGACCAAAAGTATTGATTAAGAAAGTTATCACAATAGCTATGTGGAGATATGGGGCTCTCATACTTAAAGTATGCAACATATATATGCTTTATACAAGGGCTGAGTGCATGGTGCTGTCTGCGCTAAATATTGCCTGTCATGGATTGCACCTTTTGTTGCAGTTGATCAAGGACAGGATTTGGAACTACTGGTTTTATTTCGGTAATTTGGGGGGTGAAACCTGCAATGTTACTTAATTGGGCCATATCCTTTTGATCAATAGGCACCGTCATTCCTCTGCCATCATGTTTGATAATCAATCTCAAATTAGCAGAATTTAAATCGATACCACCTCGTCTCCATGAGCTGGTTGGTGCCTGCTGATTAAAAGTTTTCACCGCAATGGCTGCTCTGTCCGCCTCTGCCACCTGACCAGGTTCATAAGGATTAGAATACGTAGTCACTGCACGCAGATCTGCCATCGCCAGTTGTACTTGATTTCCACCGACCATCGGAGTTAATTCAACCTCATTTCCTCTCATCCTCGCTTGCAGATAAGCAATATCATGTCTTTGACCATCGGCATCTACATATGTCACAACTCCATAGTTTGGATGTTCTGTAAGGGTCTGTTCAATATGTGTTGGAGCATCGGTGGCCGCCACAACCCTGTTTTCAAAACGTTCTTTTAATCGTTTTGCAGCATAGATAAAAAATCCCATTTCATAAAAACCATATTTGCGCCTTGATTGATCAACCTTCACAAGATCTGCCCAGCTATAGTGATCATGCTGCATATGATTCTTCAAAGTGTTAAAAATTTCCCGCCTATGTGAAAAATATTTTTGATCTAAATCAGGAAAGCCTTCGAAGAGCTCGGATGGAGTATCGATTGAGTCAATTTTGGAAGTCAGGTAATGGTCTGCCGTAAGATACCCTGCTGTCTCCAAATCATTTCTTACTTCCTGTTCGGTTTTATCATATACCGCAAACACGTCATTATTACTTGGTATGACCATGCCACCGATCTCTCTATCGAAAGGAGCTATTTTAAGTTCCTGCATAAAAATGGCATTGACGGTATTCATATCCAATCCATAGGGTTGTTTTTCAGAATTATCTTCCGTCCCAAGTTCATGCATTATCTTCCAAATCTCCATGCGTTTTGTGCCTGCTTGCATGTCCTCTTTATCTGTCAAAATCTTTATAGCTTCTTCCACCACTTGCTGGGTATTCTGAAATTCAATTCTCCCTAATTGCCCAACCAAATAACCAGCTATTTTAAAGTAATCAATACGATACGGAGTGACATCTTCAATAATCATCTTGCTATTTTCATCCACGGTACCAATCTGCTCATCCCCCATATATAAACGATTTTGATGGGCAATATGCACCGGAAAATTAATCGGCACATCAATATGTGATGTTCTATTAAGAAATTCCTGAATAATCAACGGAGCTCGAATGAACGGTTGATTATTGAGTGACTGCAATAGTTGTTGTATGTTTTGCTTTGCTTTTGCCGCTCCTTTATCAATCCCTTCTCCCTCCTCCGAGAACAAACTAGATCTCTTCTCTAGAGGCATTGTCGATATCCTGCTATAAAGCCTTCTGGCCCCATCACGCCTGGCCTCTATATAAAATCGTGCCATGGGGGCTTGTTCAGCTCCTGTCGATAATTGGGTCTTGCCTAGGATCGTTGTGCCCAATATCATGGCTGCATCTGGTTGAAGATTGGCACCTACTTGATCCAGGTTCGAATACATCGCCCCGTCTACATCTGCAATTACACTCTTGGGAATCTCATCCAAATTATCGTAATCTGCTACTACTCCCGCGGAGGCTCGCGCGGGATTTACCTGAAATCCTCGATAATGATAAGCCCCTCCAGCAAAATATTTTCTGGGGATAGGCTGTTGGGTATATTTATCAACATCTTCTCTAATAAAATTGAATACACCTTTTTTAAAAGCCTTGAGGTACTGATGATAAATCAATTGGTTATTCTTGGGGTTTTGATCAACCCCTGCGACCTTGGATTTATTGGCATAAACCTGGCCCAATAAAGATTCCTTCAGGGCATGCTTATACCAAGTAGCTAAAATCATGCCGCTATAAACCTGGCGTAACGTGGCAAAATTCTTACCTTCATTGACTTCACGTTCAAGTTCAGGAAGAATGATTTGTTTAATAATGCCTGAGGCAATGGAATGGGCTCGGTTAGCATTACCTGCTTTGGCCTCACTGGAGGTAATCCCATTATGTTTCTCTAGGGATAAATAATCTTCTTCCAACATCACCTTTAAATGATTACGCAAGATATAGGCTGTGTTTCCTTTTTCATAAATCACCGCTTCGTCAGGAATAATCCATACCTTATTAAAGGTATTGATGGGCACCTGGGTTGTACCAAACTCCTTCCAGGCCATTTCATAGACCTTATCCCAGAATTTCTTGCCTAATCTGTCTTCAGGATAAATCAATGATGAAGTAATCTGTTTTAACATGTAGTCCTCGGCTAAAAGGTCCCGTCCCATCTCAGTATTGCCAAAATCTTGTTTAATGATTCGGTCCTTTTCATACGGGGAAAGGTTGACCCATTGATTTTCGTCAGGAATAGTCAAGGACGCCAAGAAGTATTTAATCAGCTTGCCGTACTCGACCCTCTTCTGTGCAGTGCCTAAAGAACTATCCCCTTTTTGGATTAAAAAATCAAATCTCAGGGCATTATCTGGATGAATACTAACTCCCATTAACTGCGCGGGGACAAATTCTGGACTTAAACGCACCATCACTCCAGGTTGAGGCAAATGAAATTCTTGCGCCCTGGCTTGTGGCCATGGACCAAGCATATTGCAGGTGAAGGCGATTAAAACAGCTGTTGTGAGACATGGGGTTCTCATATCTAAAGTATGCACCATGGATATGAAAAAAACAAGGCGTAGAAGCGGCTTTTGGGGAAACGTTTTCTTTAAGAAAAACAGGATTGTTACCGACGAACAGCAGACAAATCAGTGATTAATGACTGTACGATCTTTTCATGGACAGCGCTGATCTCATCCTCGCGCAAGGTGCGAGAATTAGACTGATACTGTAGTGAGAAGACCAATGCCTTATGGCCAGCTTGGACCTTATCCCCTAAATATTGTTCAATGAATTGAACGGATTTTAGAATATCGCCACCCTGCTGTTTACAAATGGCTTCAATCTTGCTATAGGGAATCTCTTTTTTAACAGCTACAGAGACATCTCTGGTAATGGCTGGGAATTCTGAAATAGGCTGGTATTTTAAAACTGGTATTGGCAATGGATAAATCTCATCCAAATGCAACCCCGCATAATAAATATCCTGATTCTTGATATCCCAGTTATTTAAAATCTTACGATCAATCTTGCCTAAGGAACCCAGATATTTTTCATCGAGTGTAAAAGAAATAGCACAATCATTATCAAGCACTGGCCAATGATTGGACGTATAAACCGGATTAATGCCAATGGATTTAAAGATGCGCTCCATAAAGCCTTTGAGGTCAAAGATTTCAATGGTCTCTTTCTTTGCAATACGCCAGTCTGCCGATCGACGACCGCTTAATAAAATCCCTAAGGTTTCTTTTTCTGAATCAGCAAAGTAACGTTTGCCAATTTCAAATAGTCGTAGGTCTTTTTGACCGCGATTGATATTAGTCAGCGCCACCTGCAGCATGGATGGCACCATGCTCGGGCGCATCAATTCCTGGTCTTGACTTAAAGGATTAAATACTTTGACTACCGGTAACTGGGTCATATTGCTTTTAACCAAAGCCTTGGCTGCAATCATGCTGTGAGTGATGATCTCATCAATACCGCCTGCCGTTAACACCCGACGGATTTTATCTTTAATTTCTCTCGGGCGCTTATTGACATTGATATTAACTGCCTTGATCACCGGCATTTTAAAAGGCAAACGGTCAAAGCCCACCATGCGGGCGATTTCTTCAATCACATCCACATCTTGTTGAACATCCGCGCGATTATGTGGGGCTATGATTGATAAGACCTTGGCCTTGCCAACCACTTTAAATCCTAGGCGAGATAACCATGCTTTAACCTGTGTTGGTGTCACCTTCAATCCAAGAACAGATTCCACTTGGGTTAAATTAAGCTTAATCTTACGGGATGATGTCTTCGCTTTGAAGTTAAGTTCAGCACGTCCATCCAAGCGACCTACAGTCAATTGCAACAATAGCTCCGTGGCTCGATTAGCTCCGGTTAAAACACCATCAAAGTCGACATTGCGTTCAAAACGATAGGATGAATCGCTTCGAAGCCCTAAGGAGCGGCAAGCCTTGCGGATCAAACCCATTTCAAAATGAGCGCTCTCTAAAAGAATGTTCTTGGTCGCAGCCGTGATCTCAGTTCCTTTGCCGCCCATGATCCCAGCAATGGCCACTGGTTTTTCAGCATCAGCAATGACTAGAATGGATGGATCAAGCTTGCGCTCAATCCCGTCGAGTGTGACAATGCTCTCGCCTGTTTTGGCCCGACGTACCACGATTTTGCCACCAGCTAATTTGTCATAGTCAAAAGCATGTAAAGGTTGGCCGATTTCCATCAAAACAAAATTTGTGATATCAACGGCATTGTTGATGGCACTAATACCTAGTGAAGTCAGGTGCTGTTTCATGCCTGCAGGCGCATCAGCAATTTTCACGTCGCGGATGAGTGTGGCAATATAGCGCCTGCAATCATTCTTATTTTCTACGGTGACAATATTCCCTTGTTTGTCATTCCCGCGAAAACGGAAATCCATTTTATACTTCTTGATTTTCGGGTACTTAACCGGTTTGCCGGTAATGGCGCCAACTTCACGGGCCAGCCCCAGGATATTCAAGCAATCCGGACGATTGGGCGTGATTTCAATTTCTAAAACAGTGTCTTTGGCCCCAGCTTCAATGGCCTCAACTTCAAGGCCAGCCATGGTCAGGCGCTCGACCAGATCCTCCGTCGACAACTTGGGATCTATATACTCTTTAAGCCAGTTAATTGATAATTTCATATCTAAAAACCTTGTCAACACCGGGTGTTGACAAGGTCAAAATTGCCTTAGAAATCTTACATCGTTCTCATAGAACAACCGGATATCATTAATGCCATATTTAAGCATGGCCATGCGTTCCACACCCATGCCAAAAGCAAAGCCCTGGTATTTGCCCTTTGGATAACCCACCGCTTCAAATACTTTAGGATTAACCATGCCGCAGCCTAAGATCTCCAGCCATTTTTTGCGCTGAATGCCCAATATCTCGGCATTAATATCAACCTCTGCCGACGGCTCTGTAAAAGGGAAAAAGTGCGGGCGAAAACGCATCACAACCTTAGGACCAAAAAACCGTTTACAAAATTCTGTAAGCAGGCCTTTGAGTTCTGAGAATTGCACCTTCTCGTCGACCAATAGCCCTTCAACCTGATGAAACATAAAGGAATGGCTCGCATCCACCGCATCCGGACGATACACTCGGCCTGGCACAATCACCGCCATCGGGGGCTTATGTTCCTTCATGATACGCACCTGTCCTGGTGACGTATGGCTGCGCAACAAAAGACGTCTTCCCTTTGCCGAAGGGTCTTCCTGGTCTAGATAGAAAGTATCAAAAGCATCGCGGGATGGATGATCAATGGGGATGTTTAAACCGGTAAAATTGTGAAATTCTGTTTCAATCTCGGGGGTCTCAATGGTCACAAAACCCATCTGCTCAAAAACAGAAATAATCTCCTGCATGGTTTGGGTCAAAAGATGATAATGCCCTAACGGCTCATCGCCACCAGGCAGGGAAACATCCACGCCTTCACCAACTGTCTTGGCATGACCCAAATTCGCAGATTTCTCGGCGATAAGGCTTTCGACCAAGGACCGTAGATCATTGGCCCCTTTTCCAATGGCTGCTTTTTGAGCGGGCTCGGCTTGGCCTAATGAGGCAAAAACTGCAGGTACCAGGCCTTTTTTACCTAAATATTTAAGACGGAAAACCTCCATGGCCTGGGGCGAATCAATGGCCTGGGATTCCTGTTGCGCTTGGGCCTGCAGTTCGGAAAAATTCCAATTCATATTTTTAAGAAAGATGCCCCGCTTGCATTAAGCGGGGCATCAAAGAGACCTACTTGGATCTGCCTCGCCGGCAGAAGAACTTGTTTTAAGCCTTCTTAGCTGTTTTCTTTTCAGTTGCTACAGCTTTTGGCTTTGCAGCCTTGGCTTGTTCTACAATTTGATTGAAAACTTCCGGTTGAGTGATAGCTAAATCAGACAAGACCTTGCGGTCAAGAGTGATATTGGCATTCTTTAAGCCATTAATAAAACGGCTATAGGTAATACCAGATTCACGACAGGCCGCATTTAAACGCACGATCCACAAAGCCCTAAAGTGGTTTTTGTTTTTCTTGCGGTCAAAATAAGAATATTGACGGGAGCCGATCAAAGACTTGATCGCTTCTTTATAACGTTTGCTGCGATCGCCGAATTGGCCTTTAGCTTCCTTTAAAACGCGCTTTTTGCGCTTATGTGAATAAACATTCGTTTTAATTCGTACCATACGGCAACACCTTTCTTATACGCTTGGCGTCCGTCGCTGATACGTATCCGCTGTGACGCAATTGACGTTTATGCTTGCGTGTTTTCTTGCCCAAAATGTGCTGACGGCCGGCATTGCGCTTCTTCAAGAGGCCGCTCTTGGTCATGCGCAACCGCTTGGTCGCCGCTTTCTTGGTTTTCAATTTCATCTTCTTGACCTTCTTTGCCATGCTTACTTCCTTTCAAATAGACCTTTAAGTTTAAATACTTAAAGGAGGATACCGAGCATCTGCATCAGTATCACTTTTCTGATTTGGGCGAGAGGACCATGGATACAATACGTCCCTCTGCCACTGGTGCTTTTTCAACGACCGCATACTGGGCCGTTGCTACAACGACCTTCTCAAGGACCGCCTTCCACTGATCGCGGAAGCTCATCTCTCGGCCCTGGAACATCATATTAATTTTGACTTTATCTTTCTTGGCCAAAAACGCAATGGCCTGACGCATCTTGGTTTCCAGGTCATGATCATCAATGTGTGGCTTGATCCTGATCTGTTTTAAATGGGTCACATGCTGGTGCTTTTTGACCTTACGTTCTTTTTTCTGCTGATCGTATTTATATTTGCTAAAATCAATGATCCTGCAAACCGGCGGAGCTGCCGTCGGGGCAACCTCAATCAAATCCAGCCCGTACTCAGTGGCTAATTCTAACGCCCTAATAATAGTAACAACACCTAACTGCTCTGAATTAGGCCCAATGACCCGAACTTCCTTGGCACGAATTTGATTGTTGATCCTGATATTCTTTAAAATAGTTATTCCTCTCCCTTTGGACCCCGCTGTTTGGGCCAACAGCCCTAAGCGGGGCATCATTAAAAATTAAAGCTTTCTATTATCCCTGATTTCTACTTCTTGTCAATAATCTGTTGTTTAAGCAGGCCAACCAAGGCCTCAACGCTCATGGCCCCTAAATCTGTGCCATTTTGCTGGCGAACAGCTACTTGCTGGGCCTGTGCTTCCTTGTCACCAAGGATGATTTGATACGGTATCTTTTTGACCGAAGCTTCCCGAATGCGCTTGGACAATGATTCATTACGGTCATCGACGATGACACGGATATCCGCCTGCTGCAAGGCCTGCTTGATTTGCAGGGCAAAGGCATTATGCTCTTGCTTGATGGGGATGATGGCCACTTGATTGGGCGCGAGCCACAACGGAAAATTACCCGCATAATGCTCAATCAGCGTCCCAATGAATCGTTCTAAGCTGCCCATAAGGGCCCTATGCAACATCACCGGTTGGGCTTGCTGGCCTGCCTCATCCACATAGCTTAACTCAAAACGCTCTG